>JAABUK010000077.1_pt1 | contig 225075 bp, 211 predicted proteins | sample 5559141 | NCBI WGS metagenome assembly JAABUK01 (sample SAMN10711869, study PRJNA513367) | rock metagenome | isolation source: Antarctica rocks | place: Antarctica: Victoria Land, Pudding Butte nord | collected 2016-01-03 | reverse complement strand
CACGAGCTTCAACGCGCCGGCCCCGAGTTCACGCGCGCCCGTACGGACCGGCGGTCTGTTCACAGCGCGACCGCGCCGGTCAACGCGGTCAACGGGCTGTGCACCCCCAGAGCGTCCCGTTGCGCGAACGGCTATCGGTGAGTCGTAATCGCTGGCCCGGGGGCTGGTCTTTGGCTGCGTTGTCCTACTGCGTCGCGTTCAATGGCGCGATAGACGGTGGAACGGGCGACGCCGAACAGGTCACTGAGTTCGGCGGTGCTGTGTTCCCCAGATCGGTGCAGCGCGACGAGGTGCGCCTCCTGACGCGGGTTGAGCTTGGGCCGCTTGCCCCGCAGCCGACCCTTGGCCTTCGCGACCTTCATTCCTTCACGGGTGCGCAGGCGGATGAGGTCTGACTCGAACTCCGCGACCATCGCCAGCACGTTGAACAGCAGCCGTCCGACCGGGTCCGTCGGGTCGTGCACCGAGCCGCCGAGGCTGAGCTTGACCTCACGCTTGGTCAGGTCATCAAGGATCGCGCGGGCGTCCGGGAGCGAGCGCGCGAGACGGTCAAGTTTTGTCACGACCAGGGTGTCGCCGGCCCGGCAGGCGGCGAGCGCTTCCCTCAGGCCGGGACGCTCTCGATTCGTCCCAGTCAAACCGTGGTCGACGTAGGTTCGATCGTCCGAAACTCCGAGGGCAGCTAGCGCGTCGCGTTGTGCGGTGAGATCTTGTTCGTCGGTCGAGACGCGGGCGTAGCCGATCAGCAGCGCAGCCATGACTTCCTCCTCGGGATGAGGCCCTTGCCGGCGCGGCGAAAGTATGTTGGCGGCAGAAGCAGTCTGCCCTCAGCCGTCAGCAGGGAACCGCGACTCGCGCAGGGGCAGATGTTTGGCTCAGCGTCCGCCGGGACATCCGGCCGATCAACCCGAACGTCACGGAATTGGTCCGGACGCCGGACCTCGTGGGGGCGGGCAAGCAGCAAGAGGCGTCTACGGCCGTCGATCTGGACGCGGCGTGCATCAATGGGTACCGTGGACGCAATGAGTGACGCTCTGAGCTTCACCATCCGCTACTCCGACGGTGGAGAAGGTTGGGTCATGGCGCAGGTTGAGCAGGTGCCCGGCGCGATTAGCCAGGGTCGGACCCGTCAAGAGGCGCGCGAGAACGTAATCGATGCGCTGCGCCTGATGCTCAAACCCGAGCCTGACCACACGGTCGATCCAGACCGCGAGCCGCTCGAGCTCCCGCTGGCTTCTTGAAGCGCCGCGCGCTGGAGCGCCATCTGCGCCAGCACGGCGCCGAAGCATTTGACGAGGGCGCTAACCACACCAAGTGGCGCGGACCGGCCGGCGGACGTTCGGTCGTGCCGCGCCACAACGAAATCAGCCCCGGCGTCGCGGTCGCGATCTGCAAACAGCTGGGCGTACCCAGGCCTCCCAACCCACGCTGACTTATCCAGACCTCAACCACGTCCAGCCACAGCCGCCTACTGCACCGGTTCGCCGGCGTGTGCGCAAGCCGATCGGCCTGCCGTACAGGCCGGCCATCTGCGCGACGTACTGCAGGATGTCGGGCTGCAGGCCGACGCCGGGGCGATTGGCGCCGGGGGCCACGACCACCTTGCCGGGCACGCCGGTGCCCGCGAGCCCGGTGTTCGAGCAGCTTCCGCTGGTGGGGGCGGTGGTGATGGGGCCGGCGCGCGAAGCGGTAGATGCCGGCCGCGCCGACGGACGGCGAGCCGGTCTACCTCAACCTCACCGACGCGCTCGAGCTCTACGCGGCGATCATTGACCGGACGACAGCGCAAGCCGCCGCACACCTTGGATCAAGCCGCGCTCGAAGGAGCGCTCAGCCGTCCGCTTGCCTACGCCCAGTACGAGGACGCGGTGTTTTCCTCCAAGCCGCCGTTCTCACCCACGGCATCGCCGAGACCCAGCCGTTCGTCGACGGCAACAAACGCCCCGCCCTCGTGGCCATGCTCACCTTCCTCGAACTTGCCGGCTACCGGATCGACGCGCCCGACGCAGAACTCGCGGCGTGGATCGTGAGCCTCAGCGCCCGCACCGCGCCCGCGGCGCTCGCCGAGCACCTCCGCAGAACCGCACGGCGCCGAACCCACGGCCTATAAGCGTTCAGTCTGGCGCTGAACGTCTCGAGGGCACCGGCTGACCCACGGCAGAACTTTGTCCCCAACTTTGTCCCGAACCCCGCAGAAGTGTGGTCAACTGAGAGCACGTGACCGCCAGTCAGAGCCCGAAAATGCCTGCAATGTGAGCGTTTAGGCGCCAATCATAATCCGCGTGTCGGGGGTTCGAGTCCCTCCTCCGGCATAGACGTTTTCCTGCAGCTCACGGGATAACGGTCGGACACGCATCACGCGGCGTCACCGTCATGACGGTGACGTGTCGTTTATCGCGATCCCCTCCTGTCATCCTGGCTTCCGTGAGGTTTCACACGACCGTTGAGCGAGGCGGAAAGACCGCGACCGGCCTTCAGGTTCCCGATGATGTCGTCGCCGCGCTTGCCTCTGGCAAGCGCCCGCCGGTTCAGGTGACGCTCGGGGGTCATACCTATCGAACGACGGTGGCGTCGATGGGTGGCCGGTTCCTCGTGCCGCTCAGCGCCGAGAACCGCGCCGCCGCCGGAGTGGCGGCCGGTGACGAGATAACCGTCGAAATCGAGCTCGACGTGGCTCCGCGCGAGGTCGTCGTGCCTGAGGATCTCGCGGACGCCCTGGACCAGGACGAGGCGGCGCGCGGCTTCTTCGACGCGCTTGCCTACAGCCATCGCAAGGAGTGGGTGCGGTGGGTCGAGGACGCCAAGAAGGCCGAGACCCGCAGCACACGCATCTCCAAGGCCGTCGAGTCGTTGCGCGTGGGCAAGCGCACCCACTGACCGCCCCGCGCGGTCAGCGATCCTGTCGAACGTGCTGCTCTACGACTCTCCGGCCTCCGGCAACTGCTACAAGGTCCGCCTCCTGCTGGCGCAGCTCGGGCTGCCCTACGAGCGGCTGACGGTGGACGTAGTCGACCGCTCCGGCCGCGAGGAGCTCCTCGGCGAGCTCAACCCGGGGCTGCGGGTGCCCACCGTCGTGCTGGACGACGGCCGGCCGCTCGGCGATCCAACGCGATCCTCTGCTACTTCGCCGAGGGCACGCCCTACCTGCCCGACGACCGCTTCGAGCGCGCGCAGGTGCTGCAGTGGCTGTTCTACGAGCAGTACAGCCACGAGCCGTACATCGCGGTGCTGCGCTTCTGGCTGCACTTCGCGCGCACGCCGCCAGGCGAGAGCGAGATCCGGGACAAGCGCTCCGGCGGCGAGGCGGCCCTGCGGGCGATGGAGCGCCATCTTGCGAGACGAGCGTTCCTGGTGGGCAAGGGCTACACAATCGCCGACACCGCGCTCTACGCCTACACCCACGTCGCCGAGGAGGCCGGCTTGGACCCGGGAGCACACCCGGCGGTGGGGCGCTGGCTCTCTCGCGTCGCGGAGCAACCTGGGCACGTGGCGATCGACGACTGAGGACCGCGGGCCGGTCGCCAGCCGGAGGCACTCGTCCGGGGCGCCACGCTGAACGCCGACGGCTCACTCGAGCGCCGTCAGTATGCGGTGTACAAGCTCTGGCTGCCACCCGGCACGGCCGGCTCGAGCGCGGCGCTGAGCGCTTCGCCTAGAGCCCCGCGGCATCTTGCCGCGTACGCTGCGCGCATCGACCGGAATGCGAAACCGACGAGTCCGACCACCGATCAGGCGAACGGCCGCGAAAGCGCCGCCGCCGAGCCCGCACGCGGCTCCACCACCGAGGCCTTCGCCCCGGTGGAGCGTGCGTTTGCCAAGCTCGTCGGCCGCGGCGCGGGCGGCGGGGCGCTCGTCGTGCGCATGGGCGGCGAGACGGTGGTCGACCTGTGCACGGGGAGCGCGGATGCGCGCGGGCGGCGGCCGTGGACCCCGCACACGCTCGCCCTGTCGTTCTCGACCACGAAGGGCGTCGCGTCCACGGTCATCCACCGGCTGGCCGACCGCGGGCTGATCGACTACGACGAGCCCGTCGCCACCTACTGGCCCGAGTTCGCGGCCGGCGGGAAGGGCCGGGTGACCGTGCGCGACGTCCTAACCCACCGCGCCGGCCTGCAGAACGTGCGGGCGGTCGCCGAGCGCGCCGAGGATCTGCTCGACCACGTCGGAATGGAGGAACGGCTCGCGGCCCGCGCCGTGCGCGCGCCCACGGAGCGCTCGGCCTACCACGCGATCACCTACGGCTGGCTCGTGGCCGGCATCGCCCGGCGGGTGAGCGGCGGGTGCGGGCTGGCCGAGCTCGTCCAGACGGAGGTCGCCGAGCCGCTCGGCGTCGAGGCGCTCCACATCGGCGTGCGCGACGCGGCGCGCGAGCAGGTGGCCGAGCCCGTCGGCGGCGCCCTGCGCCACTTCGGCGCCGCCGCCCGCCTCTTCTCTCCGGTCTGGAGCCGCTCCCGCGCCAGCCGCGGAGCGCTGAACGCGCTGCTCGTGCCGGGGTTCCACCGGCTCTTCGAGGGCTCCGAGCCGCCGATCTGGAACACGGAGATGCCGGCGGTCAACGGCGCCTTTAGCGCCGACGCGCTCGCGCAGCTCTACGCGGCGCTCGCCAACGGCGGGCGCGACGGCGACGTGCAACTCCTCTCGCCCGAGACCCTGCGCACGCTCGGCCGCGTGCAAGTGCGCGGCGCCGACGCGATCCTCGGCCTGCGGATGCGCTGGCGCCTGGGCTATCACCAGGCGTTCGGAACCGGCACGGACGCGCCGCGCGCGTTCGGCCACTACGGCTACGGCGGATCGGGCGGCTGGGGCGACCCCGACCTCGGCCTCTCGCTCGGGTTCGTGACCAACCGGATCGGGTCGCTCACCACGCCGATGGGCGATCTCACGCTGTACCGGCTCAGCAGCATCGTGCGGCGGTGCGCGCTGCGCGCGGCCGCACCCACAGCCGCCTGAATGCGCCGCTGCGCGGAGCGCGGCGAACCCGCCGCCTACTTCGCGTAGAGCCGGTCGAAGATCTCCGCGTAGCGGTCGTAGACGACGTTGCGCTTGACCTTGAGCGTCGGCGTGAGCTCCCCCGACTCGAGCGAGAGGTCGTGGTCGAGTATCTGGAACTTCTTGATCTGCTCGACCTGCGCGTACTTGGCGTTGGCCGCGTCGAGCACCTCCTGGATGAGCTCGTGCACCTCAGGTGCCTCGGCGAGCTCACCCGGGTCATCGGGCAGGCCCCGCTCCTTGGCCCACGGCCCGATCTCCTCGGGGTCGAGGGTGACGAGCGCGACCGGGAACGGGCGGCGGTCGCCGTACATCACCGCCTGTGAGATCCAGCGCGACTGCTTCAAGTCGTTCTCGAGGTTGGCCGGCGCGAGGTTCTTGCCGCCCGCGGTGATGATGATGTCCTTCTTGCGGCCCGTGATCGAGAGGTAGCCGTCCTCGTCGAGCGAGCCGAGGTCACCCGTGTGCAGCCAGCCGTCCTCGTCGAGGATCTCGCGCGTGGCCTCGTCGTTTCCCCAGTAGCCCCTGAAGACGTGCGGGCCGCGGGTGAGGATCTCGCCGTCCTCGCCAATCGAGACCTCGGCGCCGGGCATCGCACGCCCGACGGTGCCGAAGCGGTGGTTCTCGCGCGTGGAGGTCGTCATGACCCCCATCGTCTCGGTCATGCCGTAGCCCTCGAGCACCGGGCAGCCCGCCGCGTAGAAGAACTCGAGGATCTCCTGGGCGATGGGCGCCGCGCCCGTGGTCGCCTCGCGCATCTTTCCGCCGAAGAGCGCGCGTACGCCCTTGAAGATCGCCTCGTCGGCCTGCGCGAAGGGCTCTCGCAGCTCGTCGGGAACGGGCTGTCCGTGGTGCTCGAGGTCGCGGGCCTTGACGCCCAGCGCGATCGCCTGGCGAAACTGCTCGCGCTGCTCGGGCGAGGCCTGCTCGAGCTGCGCGGTGGCGAGGCCGTAGATCTTCTCGAAGACCCGCGGCACCGAGGGGATGTAGTCGGGGTGAGACTCCTGGATCTCGGGCACGATCTGGCGGGAGTCGCCGCCGAAGTAGGCCAGCGTGCCGCCCAGGTAGAGCGAGGCGATCTCGATGAGCTGCGCGAAGACGTGCGCGAGCGGGAGGTAGAGGTAGACGACGTCGCCCTCCGTCGTGATCTCGAGCTCGACCAGCATGTCGAGCAGCGCGCGGCCGTTTGAGTGCGTGAGCACGCAGCCCTTGGGCGGCCCGGTCGTTCCCGAGGTGTAGATGAAGAGCATCGGGTCCGCGGGCTTGACCCCGGCGACACGGCGCTCGAGCTCGGCGGCGTCCGCACCGCGTCCGCGGAGATCCTCGAGCGAGAGGGCGCCCTCGGCCTCGCCGTCGATCAGGATCACGTGCTCGAGCTCCGGGAGCCGCTCGCGCACCGCGCGGATCTTCTCGAGCTGGGCCTCGTCCTCGCAGAAGACCGCCACGGCGCCCGAGTTGCCCGCCACCCACTCGCACTCCTCGGGGGAGTTCGTCTGGTAGATCGGCACGACGACCCCCGCGACCATCCAGATAGCGAGCTCGGCGTCCGTCCACTCCGGCCGGGTGTTGGCGAGGATGCACACGCGATCGCCGGGCGCGATCCCGACATCCACGAGCCCCAGCGCGAGCTCCCGCGCCCGCTCGGCGAGCTGGCCGTAGGAGCGCTCCTCCCACTCCCCGCCGCGCTTGAAGCGCTGCGCGGGGCGGTCTCCGAACTTCTCGGCGCCGAAGCTCGCGAGCGCTCCCATCGTGTGCAGGTCGGTTCCGACGCTCGTCTCCATGCTCAACCCCTTCTCCTCGACTCGTGCGCGTGAGTGCCCTCATGCCCCGCCAGCGGACTTTCGACGCCGACGGCGCGGGCGGCAAGTGGTACGTTTCAGGCATCAAGGCAACCATCGACAAGGCAGGACGGCTGGTCATCCCCAAGCCGCTGCGTGATAGCGTCGGCCTCCGGCCCGGTGTGGTCGAGGTTCGAGCGGAGGGCACCGGCATCCGGATCGACGTGCCGGGCGAGGAGTCCCTCGGCGCGCGCGGGCGACGGCTCGTGATCCCGCCCTCGGGGACGAGCATCGACGACGACACCGTCCGGTCGCTGCGCGATGCCGGCCAGAAGTAGGAACGAGCCGGAGCTGCTGGTCGACACGAGCGTCGCCGTCCCCCTGGTCGTCGCCGATCACGAGCACCACCTCCAGACCTTCGAAGCGGTCGGCGAGAAGCGGCTCGGCCTCTCGGGCCACGCCGCGTTCGAGAGCTTCTCGGTGCTCACCCGCCTTCCGCCGCCGGCCCGGCGAACGCCGACGGCCGTGGCCCGGCTCCTCTCCGCGAACTTCCCGCACAGCCGCTTTCTGTACCCGCGCGCCGCCGCCACGCTTCTGGCCCGGCTCGCAGCCGACGGGATCGGCGGCGGTTCGGTGTACGACGCTCTGGTCGGCGCGACCGCGGCAGAACACGGCCTCGCCCTTGCCACCCGCGACCACCGAGCGCTCGACACCTACCGGATCCTCGACGTCCGCGTCGAGCTTCTGGCCTGACCCGTGCCGCGGCGTCGCGGCGTCGCGACGCGAGATACGCTCCCTACATGATCACCAAGCTCGACTTCGTCGCCATCCCCTCGCGTGATGCCGAGCGCTCGCGCGCCTTCTACGTCGAGACCCTCGGCCTGCGGCCCGACGAGCACGGGCGCTTCGAGTGCTGGGTCGGCGAGACCTGCTTCGGCATCTGGGAGCCCGAGCGGATGGGCAGGACGTTCGCGCCCCAGAAGAACGCGCAGCCCGCCCTGCACGTCGACGACGTTGCGGCGGCGCGAGCCGAGCTCGAGGCCAAGGGCGTCGAGTTCGCCGGCGAGATCCTGGACACCGGCGTCTGCCACATGGCGTTCTTCACCGACCCCGACGGCAACGAGCTCATGCTCCACCACCGCTACGCGCCCGCGAGCTAGAGGTGTGATCCGCAGCGGTGCCGGGCGGGGGCGGCGTCGCCCGCGAGTGGATATGCGCCGTGCGGCCGAACGGGCACCCGCTTGCCCGAAGGGCTACCGGGGGGTAGCCCATGCGCTACCCGGGGGTAGCCCACCCGGCAAAGACCTCCTCCCCGAACCTGACGCTCTCCCGGTAAGGTGATCCGAACCGTCTTTGCCACATCCGAAGGAGCCCCATGACCGACGTCGCCAGCCAGCCGCCCGCCCCCGACGACGAGCGCGCGGAGCTCACCAACCGCCAGGGTCACGCGGTCTACGACAACCAGAACCAGCGCACGGTCGGCGCCCGCGGGCCGGCGACGCTCGAGAACTACCAGTTCCTCGAGAAGATCTCCCACTTCGACCGCGAGCGCATCCCCGAGCGCGTGGTGCACGCGCGCGGCACGACCACCTTCGGGTTCTTCGAGGCCACGGGCCGCTGCGGCGAGGAGCCGATCTCCAAGTTCACGCGCGCTCGGCTCTTCCAGGAGGCCGGCAAGCGCACCGACGTCGCCGTGCGCTTCTCGACGGTGGCGGGCGGCCGCGACTCCTCCGAGGCGGCGCGCGACCCGCGCGGCTTCGCGGTGAAGTTCTACACCGAGGAGGGCAACTGGGACCTCGTCGGCAACAACCTCGCGGTCTTCTTCATCCGCGACGCGGTCAAGTTCCCCGACTTCATCCACTCCCAGAAGCCCGACCCGGTGACCTTCCGCCAGGAGCCCAACCGGATCTTCGACTTCATCTCGCAGGCTCCCGAGTCGATGCACATGGTGACGATGGTCTTCGGCCCGCGCGGCATACCCGCGAGCTACCGGACCATGCAGGGCTTCGGCGTGAACACCTACAAGTGGGTCAACGAGCAGGGCGAGACCGTGCTGGTCAAGTACCACTGGCTGCCCAAGCAGGGCGTCAAGAGCTGGACGGCGGCCGACGCCTCCGCGGTGCAGGCCGAGGAGCTCGGTGCCCACACCAAGGATCTCTACGAGGCGATCGAGCGCGGCGAGCACCCCGAGTGGGAGCTCCACGTTCAGATCATGAGCGACGAGGAGCATCCCGAGCTCGACTTCGACCCGCTCGACGACACCAAGGTCTGGCCTGAGGAGTCCTTCCCGCTCCACCTCGTCGGCCGGATGGTGCTCAACCGCAACGTCTCCAACGCCTTCGCGGAGAACGAGCAGATCGCCTTCGGCACGGGCGTCCTCGTCGACGGCCTCGACTTCTCCGACGACAAGATGCTCGTCGGGCGGACGTTCTCCTACTCCGACACCCAGCGCCACCGCGTCGGACCGAACTACCTCCAGCTCCCGGTCAACCGCCCCAAGGCGCCCGTGCGCACCAATCAGCGCGACGGGCAGATGGCCTACGGGGTGGACTCGGGCGGCGAGAGCCCGCACGTCAACTACGAGCCGTCGATCACCGGCGGGCTGCGCGAGGCGCAGTACACAACCCACGACGAGCAGGGGCCGGAGATCCGCGGGCAGGTCACGCGCAAGCGCATTCCGCGCACGAACGACTACGCCCAGGCGGGCGAGCGCTACCTCCTCTCCGAGCAGTGGGAGAAGGACGACCTCGTCTCCAACCTCGTCACGCTGCTCGGCCAGTGCGAGCGCGCGATCCAGGAGCGGATGGTCTGGCACCTGCTCATGTGCGAGGACGAGCTCGGGCTGCGGGTCGGCGAGGGGCTCGGCATCGGCGTGGAGGACGTCAAGGGGCTGCCGCCGCTTCAGAGCCAGACGCTCTCCGAGGACGAGCTCCGGCGCGTGGAGAACCTCGGCCGCAACGGCTCCCGCGACGTCGCGGGGCACGTCATGACCCACTGCGTCTCCAACGACCGGGTCGCGGTGAGCGAGGATCGGGAGCCCGTCGGGGCCTGAGGGCGCTGAGCCGACTGCTCTGGATCGTCCGCTACGCCCTGCCCGCGGTCATCGTGCTCGCCGGCCTGGCGCTCGTCGCGGTCGACCCGCACGAGCACGGGATCGAAGGAGCGGCCATGCTCGTCGGAGCGGGACTCTCGGTCGCCCTGCTCAACCTCCTCTACAGGGTCGGCGTGCAGGGCGACCGCGAACGCGAGGTCGAAGACGAGGCACGCCGCTACTTCGACCGTCACGGCCGCTGGCCCGAGGAGCGCGAGCGCCGCTGAGCGCCGCGCCGTCGCGCGCGCACCGACGCGCGACTCTGTACGCTGCGCGCCATGGCCGAGCCGCTCACCCTCTACACCTGCCACCTCGACCGCGGGGGACCGAAGCTCCATCCCTGCCGCCAGGTGCACGAGGCGCTCGAGGCCGCCGGCCACGAGTACGAGACCGTGGTGTTCGACAAGAACAAGCCGATGGGCTTCTTCACCAAGGGCAAGCGCCCGGCGCTCAAGGAGATGAGCGGCCAGGAGAAGCTTCCCGTGCTCAAGGTCGGCGAGAGCACGATGATCTCGGGCTCGGGCAAGATCAAGGCGTGGGCGCGCGAGAACGCGCCCACCGCTGCCTGAGCGAGCTCGGCAATCAGCGGACCGGTCGCGCCGCGCGCGCGATGGCGATCATCTCCCGGTTGGTCAAGCTGTCGGTCAGCGTGTTGGAGAGCCAGTAGACCGCGTGCGGCGAGCGCCACGCGATCAGGCGCAGGTGGCGCCCGGAGTAGAAGTACTCGAGCACGCGGTTGCCGTAGTTGTGGAGCTCGCTGGGCTGCTTGAGGATCGGCGGGTTGGTCCAGTCGATCCCCTCGACGCCGTAGTACTCGCCGGCGAGGCCCTTGGAGACCACCACGCGGTAGGCGGTGTGGCGGTGGCCCTGCCGATCGCGGATGCCGTAGATCCGGAGCGCGTCGGACATCCCGCCGCTCTGCACCCGGCCGGCGGGGTAGTAGAGGCCGAAGCCGAGCCTGCCGCGCTGCGTGGCGGCGGCGGAGAGCTCGGAGGAGCTCGCCGGCGAGAGCGAGACCCCCGCGGTGCTGCCGCCACCCGGGCCCTTGCGCCGGCCCGGGCCGGCGGCGGTGGCGCGCGGCGGACGCGCGTCGGAGCGCAGAAACTCCCGCACGCCGCGCCGGATCTGCTCGCGTGAGGCGGTCACGTAGGACGGTCCGAGCGAGACCTCGAAGTGCACTTGGCGCACGGATCCGGCGAAGGAGTCGACCAGCAGCTTGAGGACCTGCAGGATCTGGCGGCTCGAATGGACGTCGGTCGAGACGTCGGCGCCGAACACGTGCTCGAGCGCGAGGCGCTTGTCGAGCAGCCCCTGAACGCCGAGCTGGTCCTTGACCTGGCGCAGGAAGTCCTGCTGGCGCGCCTGCCGCACGATGTCGGTGTCGTCGTGGCGGAAGCGCACGTAGTCGAGCGCGTCCGGGCCGCACAGCTTCTGGTAGCCCGGCTGGATGTCGATGTCGGCGAAGTTCGTCTCGGGGGTGCCGATGTTGTGGTTGAAGTAGCGGCGGTCCACGTCGGCGTAGACGCATCCGAGCACGTCCACCGCGCGCTTGAAGCCGGCGAAGTGCATGTCGACGACATGGTTGATCGCCAGCCCCGTGAGGCGCTCGACGGTCTTGACCGCGAGCTTGGCGCCCCCGTCGGCAAAGGCCTGGTTGACCTTGGCCACCACCGGTCCCCGGCGCTCGGGGATCGTGACCTTGAGGTCACGCGGGATCGAGAGCACGGAGATCGCTCCCGACCCCGGGTCGAGCCGGACGAGCAGCATGGTGTCGGAGTGCGGCTGATCGCGCGCCCCCGAGCGCGCGCCCACGCTGCGCTTGTCCGAGCCGATGACCATGATCGTCTCCGGCGCGCCCTCCTTGACCCCGGCGAGCACCCCGCCGAGCTTCAGCGGCTTGCTCTGGTGGAGCGCGTCGACGACGTTCTGCACCTCGAGCAGAGCCGCCGTCGCGGTGGTGGCGGCGGTCAGCGCGACGATGAGAAAGCCCCCGAGCAGGAAGCGCTTCCACATCCACCACGCCTCGGAGGGTCCGGAGCGACGCGCACGACCCGGGGTCACGATCGACGGGAGACTAGCGAGCCGGTCGGCCCCCCACACGGACAAGGAGTCTGGGCGACGGCGGCGAACCGACTGCCATGCCCTCGCGATCCATTGAGCTCGCGCGCCGCCCGATCGACGGGGTGGTAGCGCATCTGAACCGGCCGGCCTTCGACGAAGAGCCCGGTCCGCCACGCGATCCCCACGACGTCGCTCGAACCGACTTCCCCCTCGGGGTGCGCGGGTATGACCGCGTTGCGGTCGACGCCCACCTCGAGGAGGTTCAACGCCTCGTCGATGAGCTGCGCGCCGGCGCCACTCCCTCCCACGCCGTGCGCCAAGCGCTCGACGAGGTCGGCGAGGAGACGAGCGCGATCCTCCGCCGCGCCCACGACGCGGCCGACGAGATCACCTCCCGCTCGCGTGCCGAGGCCGACCGCCGCGACGAGGAGAGCAAGCGCTCGGAGACCGCGACGCTTGCCGCCGCCGAGGCTCGCGCGCAGCAGCTCGACGAGGAGGCCGCGCGTCGCGTCGAGGAGGCCCGGCAGTCGGCCGTGGAGATCCGTGCCGCCGCCGAGGCCCAGGTGATCGAGCTCGACAAGGACACCGACCGGATCTGGTCCGAGCGTCAGCGACTGCTCGACGACGTCGAGCGGACATCGGGTCAGCTGCTCGAGATCAGCCGGGCCGCCGCCCACCGCTTCCCCGGGGAGGACGAGGTCGCTCCTGAGGCGCCGGCCCCGTGGGAGACCATCGCGTTCGACCCGCTCGCCGAGCCCGACGAGCCCTCTCCGAGCGAGCCGCAGCCTCCTCAGTAGAGTCGGGGGCATGGCCGTGCCCCCAGATCTCGTGCCTGACCTCGCGCCGAGCGCTCGTCGCTGATGGGTCGTTGGCGCCGCTCGTCGCCGCCCTCCTCACGGCAGCTGCGAATCCGCGCTTTGAAGCTCTTCGCGGCGGCGCTGCTGTTCGCGAGCGTCGGGCCGGCCGCGGGATTGCACGCGGCCTTGCTGTTCGGGCCGCTTGCCATCGCCTGTGGCGTGCTCGCGGTGCGCGCCAACGACCGCGCGCGACGGCAGACGCGCCAACTTCGAGCCGACCGCGGCGGCGCGAGCTGAGCGCGCGCCGCTAGATTTGCTTCCATGGCTGACATGAAAGCTCAACAAATCGCTCCCGGCGTGCATCGCGTCGCCGACGGACTCGTGAACTGGTACCTGATCGAGGACGGCGGGGAGCTCGCGCTCGTCGACGCGGGCTGGCCGCGAAGCTTCGCTCACGTCGAGTCCGCGATCGCGTCGCTCGGCCGCTCCATGGCCGACCTGCACACCGTGCTGCTCACCCACGGGCACCCCGACCACCTCGGCGCCGCCGAGCGCGTGCGCCAGGCCACCGGGGCGACGGTCTGGGCCTACCGCGACGAGGTCGAGCGCGTCCGCGGCAAGGCCAAGGGTGCCTCTCCGTTCACCCTGGTCCCCGGGCTGGCGCCGACGCTCTGGCGTCCGTCGGCGCTCGGGTTCGTCCTGCACGCCACCGCGCGCGGCTTCATGACGCCGACGTGGCTGAGCGAGGTGAGCTCCTTCGGGGCCGACGAGCCGCTCGACGCCCCGGGTCGCCCCACGGTGATCCCGACCCCGGGCCACACCTCCGGGCACGTCTCGCTGCTGCTCGCCGACCGCGGGGTCCTGTTCACGGGCGACGCGTTCGCCATGCTCGACGTCCTCACCCGCGAGACGGGCCCGCGGCTGCTTCCCGACGCGCTCAACGGCGACCCGGCCGGCACCCGCCGTTCGCTCGGCGTCCTCGAGGGCGTGAGCGCCGACACGCTCCTTCCCGGCCACGGCGAGCCGTGGACGGGAAGCGCTGCCGATGCCGTGGCCCGCGCGCGGGAGGCCTCCGGCGGCTGAGGCAGGACCGAGCTCACGCTTCCGGGGACCCGGCGGTCCAGGAGCGCGGCGCTCGACGCGATCGTTCCCGTGATGTCGACCGAGCTCGTCCTCTTCCTCGTGGTCGGCGTGGGAGTGGGCCTCGTGTTGCTCGCTCCGCGCATCGCCGTCCCCTACCCCGTCCTCGTGCTCGCCGGCGGCGTCGCCCTCGGCTTCCTGCCCGGCATGCCGACGGTGAGCGTCTCGCCCGACGTCGTCCTGCTCGTCCTCCTGCCGCCCCTGCTCTACTCGGCGGCGTTCTTCATCCCGCTCGGCGAGCTGCGCGCGAACCTGCGCCCGATCGGGGTGCTCGCGGTGCTGGTGGTGATCCTCACGACCGTCGCGGTGGCCGCCGCCGCCCACCTCGCGCTCGGGCTCGCGTGGCCGGTGGCCTTCGTGCTGGGCGCGATCGTCTCTCCCACCGATCCCACGGCGGTCGAGGCGATCGGTCAGCGGCTGGCGGTGCCGCGGCGGCTGATCTCGATCATCCAGGGCGAGAGCCTCGTCAACGACGGCATGGCGCTGACGATCTACGCCTCCGCCGTCTCGGCGGTCGTGGGAGGCGCGGCCTCGGCGCCCGCCGTGCTCGGGCGCTTTGCCTTCAGCGTGGTGGGCGGGGTGGCGATCGGCCTGGGGGTTGGGTGGCTGCTGGCCCACGTCCGGGCGCGCGTCGACAGCCCGCCCGAGGAGCTTGCGCTCTCGCTGCTCGGCGCCTACGCCGCCTATCTCCCGGCTCAGTACGTGGGGGCGTCGGGGATCCTCGCGGTGGTGGCGATCGGGGCCTACCACGGCCGCCGCCAGCACGACCTCATCTCGGCCGGCACGCGCATCCAGACCTTCTCGTTCTTCGAGATCCTCGTCTTCCTCATCAACGCCGGGCTGTTCATCCTCATCGGGCTGCGACTTCCGAGCATCCTCGAGAACCTGCACGGCTACTCCGCCGGGGAGCTGCTCGCCGACGCGGCGCTCATCGTCGGCGTGGTCGTGGTCGTCCGCGTCTCCTGGGTCCTCGGCGCGAGCGCGCTGCTGCGCCGGGTCGACCGCGAGCGGCGCGGGACCCGCGCCCTGCCGCGCCGCTACTCGCTGGTGGTGGCTCTCACGGGCATGCGGGGCGCGGTCTCGCTCGCCGCCGCTCTGTCGCTTCCGCTCACCGGAGTGCACGGCGGCGCGTTCCCGGAGCGCGACCTGCTCGTCTTCCTCGCCTTTGCGGTGATCGTTGCCACGCTCGTGCCTCAGGGGCTCGGTCTGCCCCTGCTGCTCCGCCGCCTCGGACTGGAGGGCGACGCCGACGTCGAGCGGGAGGAGAACGAAGCGCGCCTCGAGGTCGCCCGCGCGGCGGGCGAGCGCCTCGGCGAGCTGCGCGGGGAGCCGTGGGTGCGCGATAACACGGCCGAGCGCCTCGCGGGCGTCTACGCGTTCCGCGAGCGCCGCTTCGCCGCCCGGCTCCAGGAGGGCGATGGCGACGGCGTCGAGGAGCGCTCAGCCGACTACCAGCGGCTGCGGCGCGAGCTGCTCGGAGCCGAGCGCGACACGCTCGTGCGCTTGCGCGACGACGGCCACATCGACGGCGACGTCATGCGCCGCATCGAGCGCGACATCGACCTCGAGGACAACCGGCTCGATCCCGAGCCCTGAGGGGCTGCTCCGCTACGGCTGGGGCTCGGCGACGAAGCGGTACTCGGCGGGGTCGAGCTCTCGGGTCTGCTCGAGGTACTCGCGCATGTAGCCCGGCCAGTTGGCCACGATTCTGCCCTGCTCGTCGCGGTACCACGAGTCGCACTGCGTCCACGCGGTGCCGGCGAACCGCGCCTGGACTTCGCGGTCGCTGGCGGCCTCGACCTCGGCGCGCACGTCGACGGCCCTCGCTCTCCGGCCGCGCATCAGCTGCAGGGCCTGGCGGACGTAAGCGGCTTGGGCCTCGTGGTAGACGATGATCGAGCCGCCCGAGGTGTTCGTGTTCGGCCCGTAGAGGATGAACATCGACGGGAAGCCGGGCACCGTCATGCCCAGATGGGCGTGGGCCCCATCCGCCCACGCCTCCCGTAGGTCACGGCCCCCGGCGCCCGTGATCCGCATGGGGAACATGAACTCGGAGGCCTGGAACCCGGTGGCCCAGATGATGCAGTCGGCCTCGCGCAGCGTGCCGTCGGCGCTCACCACGCCCTCGGGCACCACCCGCGCGACCGCCTCGGCGACGAGCTCCACGTTGGGCCGCTGCAGGGCGGGCAGGAACGCCGAGCTGAACAGCACGCGCTTGCAGCCGAAGGTGTAGTCCGGCCAGGCCTTCTTGCGCAGCTCGGGGTCCTTGAGCTGCCAGCGCATGAACGCCGCCGAGCGAGCGTGCAGCAGGCGCCCCATCGTCTTGGGGTGCCGGATGGCGACGGTGATCGCCTCGCAGTACTGGAACATGAAGCCCCGACGAAACGCCTGCACCCCGGGGATCCGCTTGATCGCCTGCTTGATCGGCGCCGGGTAGGGCCGGTTCCGGCGCGGCAGGAACCAGTTGCCCGTGCGCTGGAAGATGGTCAGCCGCGCGGCCTGCTCGGCGACCTCGGGGACGAACTGCACCGCGCTGGCTCCGCTGCCCACGACCGCCACGCGCTTGCCGCGCAGGTCGTAGTCGTGATCCCACCGCGCGGAGTGAAAGGAGTGGCCGGCGAAGCCCTCGAGCCCCTCGATCCGGGGATAGGCGGGAGTGTTCAGCTGTCCGGTGGCGAGGATGAGCGCGTCCGCGGTGTAGGTGCGCCCCGCGTCGGTCTCGACGCTCCAGCGGCAGCTCGCCTCCTCCCAGGAGCACGACGTGACCGTGGTGCTCGCATGCACGAGGTCGGCCACCCCCTGCGCGCTGGCCACGCCGCGCAGATAGCTCAGGATCTCCGGCTGGTGGGAGCACAGGCGCGACCAGTCGCGGCGCTGGGCGAAGGAGAACGAGTAGAGGTGGCTGGGAACGTCGCACGCGGCGGCGGGGTAGGAGTTCAGAAGCCACGTGCCCCCGAGCTCCGGCGCCTTCTCGAGGATCGTGATGTCGGTGATCCCGTGCCGGCGCAGCTCGATGGCGGCGGCGATCCCCCCGAAGCCGGCGCCGACGATGACCACCCGCAAGGCGGGCGGCGACGAGTTACCGGTGGGTACGGCGTCGGAGGTCGATAGGGACACGCGCTTCTCCTCCTCGATGGTCCTGTCCTTTGGGCTTCGCCACGTTACCGGGTGCTCGGTTGCCCTTCGACCGCCTGGAGAGGAAGGCTCCGGTCCACAGCCTTCCTCTCCCGCCTGGGAGAGACCCGCAAGCGGGTCCCGAGGCCTACGAGCGCCAGGAGTGCGTGTACTCGCCGTGCGGCTCGTCGGGCAGGCCGGCGTCCTTGCGCAGGCGCGCGGCGATCTCGACGATCTCCTCCGGCTCGTAGCTCGGGGCGAACACCGCGCTCTGGGGCGGCAGGTCGTTCGGCGCCACGCCCTCGGGGGCCTCGTCGACGACCTCGAGCTCCTCGCCCGTCTCCGGGTGCGGGCCGTTGAAGACCGCGACGAGCTCGCGGTAGTCGTCCGGCGAGAACCGGTAGAGCTTGAGGTGCAGGCCCTGCTCGATGTGCGGCCGGCACTCGGGGATCTTCTCAGTGGGGATGCGCGGCGAGGGAAAGAGCTTGGAGAGGTCGGCCCCGGTCAGCTTCTCGACCGCGCGGGCGTAGGCGACCTGGTGCACGCCGCCGCGCACGAGCAGATAGCCCGTGAGCGCCCGGGCCGCCGGGTGATCGACGCTCTCGTACACCTTGAGCTTGTTGTTGCGCGCACCGCACTCGAGGAAGAAGTTGTGCGTCAGGTCCTGGACGAGATCCCCGGAGGAGAAGACGTTGTCTCCCGTCCACGGATTCCCGCGCGAGTCCTGGGGCAGCGCGCCGAGGCCGCCGGCGATGTAGTGGTGCGGGTTGCCGACGCCCTTGAGGGCGGCGAGCGGGGTCGAGCTCGCGTCAGGGGTGCCCTCCGACGGTGAGGAGCCGGTGAGCATGGTGCTGATCGCCGCGGCGACGAGCTCGATGTGTCCGAACTCCTCCGCCGCGATGTTGGCGATGAGGTCGTAGAACGGCCGCGCCCCCTGCTTGTCGCGGAAGTTCAACGACTGAAAGGTGTAGTTCATGAACGTCGACATCTCGCCGAAGCGGCCGCCCATGAGCTCCTGGACGTCCCGGGCGCCCTGCGGATCCGGGTCGCTGGGAGGCGGCATCTCGGTACCCCACCGGTCGATGCGCAGAATCATTGAAGCTCCTTCTCGTCGGGACAGTTGTTTCTTACGAGTCTCCCGTCCCGAGGCGCGGCAAACGCCCGATCTCGAGCGAGAACGAGAGCTCGGGAGCGCTCAGAGGGCGGTGATCAGCGAGCGCGCGAGGCGCTCCACGACCCGTCCGCCCGGACCGGAGAGCAGCGGGGCGCTCAGGTGGGGCACGTGCCAGAGCCCTTCGAGCATCTCGTGCGTCACGGGCACCCCCGCCACCCGCGCGCGGGCGGCGAGCTCCACGCCGTCGGCGCGGATCAGGTCGTCTTCGCCGGTCTGCACCACGAGCGGAGGCAGCCCCCGCAGATCGGCATGGATCGGCGACACGAGGGGATCCCGCGGGTCGGCGCCGGCGGCCAGGTAGGCGCGGGCAAACCGGCGCAGGACGCCCTCGGAGAGCACCGGATCGCGCGGAGCGGGGCCGCGGGAGGCGGCGGCGTCCCGCGTCAGGTCGAGCCACGGGCACACCAGGCCGAGCGCGGCGGGTTGGGGGCGACCGGCGTCGCGCAGCGTCAGCGCGAGGGCGACGGCGAGCCCGCCTCCCGCGGAGTCACCGGCGACCACTACCCCCCTCGGATCCGCTCCTCCGCCTTGGGTCAGGCTCGTCCAGACGGCGAGCGCGTCCTCGAGCGCGGCGGGATACGGGTGCTCGGGGCCGAGCCGGTAGTCGGCGAGCACCACGCGCCAGCCGAGGGCGGCGCCGAGGCGCGCGGCCATCGGGCGGTACGTTCGCGCCGAGCCGACGGTGTAGCCGCCGCCGTGCAGGTAGATCAGGGCGTGCTCCTCGTCGGAAGGGCGCGCGGGCCGCAGCACCTCACACGGCACGCCGCCGAGCTCGAGGTGCTCGACCCGCGTGCCGCGCGGAGGCCCGGGAAAGCGCAAACCGAGCTCCAGCCGCTTGCGCGACTCGGGCCAGGAGACGCGCGGCGAGAAGGCCCAACGAGAGAAGAGGCGGAGTTGCGGACGCACGAGCGCGGAAGGAAGGCCGGGCATGTTCGGGGCTCTTCCCCGGATTGCCTCGCGCGAACCCGAGCGCCACGCGGCGCCAGCCGGACGCCCACGAAGCGAGCTTGCCCCCCGCGCCCCGCTCTGGGAGGATCGACGGCATGTCAACCGCTGATTACGTCATCGTCGGCGCCGGCTCCGCCGGCTGCGTCCTCGCGAACCGCCTGACCGAGGACCCCGACGTCCGGGTGCTCCTGATCGAGGCGGGCGGCAAGGACCGCAGCCCCAACATCAAGATCCCGGCCGCCTTCCCCAACCAGTTCCACACGAAGCTCGACTGGGACTACGCCACCGAGCCCGAGCCCCATTGCGAGAACCGCTCGCTCTACATCCCGCGCGGCAAGTCGCTCGGCGGGTCGAGCTCGATGAACGCGATGCTCTACGTCCGCGGACGCCCGCTCGACTACGACCTCTGGAAGGAGGGCGGCGCCGAGGGCTGGGGCTGGTCCGACGTCCTTCCGTACTTCCTCAAGGCCGAGAACAACGAGCGCGGGGCCTCGGAGTTCCACGGCGTCGGCGGCCCGGTGAACGTCACCGAGCAGCGCTCCCCGCGGCCGCTCGACCGCGAGCTGCTCGAGGCCTCACGGGCGGCGGGCATTCCCCGGGTCAACGACTACAACGGTCCCGAGCAGGACGGGGTCTCGATGTTCCAGGTCTTCCAGAAGAACGGGCGACGCTGGAGCACGGCCGACGCCTACCTGCGCCCGGCGCTCGAGCGCCCGAACCTCGAGGTCGTCACGGGCGCGCTCGTCTCCGGCGTGGAGCTCGAGGGCACGCGCGCGGTCGGCGTGCGCTACCGCAAGCGCCGCGGCGGCGAGCAGGTCGCGCGCGCCGGGCGCGAGGTGATCCTCGCCGCGGGAGCGATCAACTCACCGCAGCTCCTGCTGCTCTCGGGCATCGGGCCCGCGGACGATCTCTCGGCGGTCGGGGTGCGGGTCCGCCACGACCTGCCCGGAGTCGGCCAGGACCTCCAGGACCATCCTTTCATCACCGTCCTGTGGGAGGTCTCGGGCAGCGAGACGCTCTTCGGAGCCGAGAAGCCACGCTACATGGCGGAGTGGCTCCTGCGCCGCTCGGGCAAGCTGACCTCCTCGGCGGCCGAGGTGGTCGCGTTCGTGCGCACGCGCCCCGGCCTGCCGGCGGCCGACATCCAGTTCCACATGGGCGCGCTCTACTACGAGCGCCACGGCGAGGAGGAGTTCGACGGGCACGCGTGCGTCATCGGACCGGTGCTGGTCAGCCCCCAGAGCCGCGGGCAGGTGTGGCTCGCCTCGGCGGACCCGGCGGCCAAGCCGCGCATCCTCACCAACACGCTGTCCGAGCCCGAGGACGTCGCCTCGCTCGTGGCCGGGATGGAGATGGCGCGCGAGATCGCTCGCCAGCCCCCGCTGGCGGGCAAGATCGTGCGCGAGCTCAAGCCGGGGACCGACGTGGCCGACGCGACCGACCTCGAGGAGGCCCTGCGCCGCCGCGTCGAGCTGATCTACCATCCGGTCGGCACGTGCCGCATGGGAGCCGACGAGCGCGCGGTCGTCGACTCGCAGCTGCGTGTGCACGGCATCGACGGGCTGCGCGTGGTCGACGCCTCGATCATGCCGATCATCCCCGGGGGCAACACGAACGCCCCGACGATCATGGTCGCCGAGCGCGCCGCCGACCTCATCCGCGGGCGCGAGGCGAGCCCGGCCGGATCCCCGGCGACGGTGGCGGCCTGATGGGCTTCTTCGGGCGCAAGTCGCGACGCGAGCGCGAGTGGGAGGAGGTCCGTGACCAGGCGCGTGATGACCTCGTCGGGCTCGGCGAGGACATCCGCGCGCTCGACGTCGACATGCAGATGCCGGGCGTTCACGCCGAGGCCACGCAGCGCTACGGCCAGGCGCTCGACGCCTACGGGCGCGCCAACCAGGTCTTCGAGCGCGCCAAGCGTCCGGAGGACCTCGCCTCGGTCAGCGCGACGCTCGAAGAGGGCCGTTACGCGATGGCGTGCGCCAAGGCGCGCCTGGAGGGGCGCGAGCCGCCCGAGCGTCGGCCGCCCTGCTTCTTCGATCCGCGGCACGGGCCCGCCAACGAGGACGTGGAGTGGGCGCCCCCCGGCGGTGCCCCGCGTGCCGTCCCCGCCTGCGCGGCCGACGCGCTGAGGGTGCGCGAGGGATTCGACCCGCACGGTCGTCAGGTCCTGGTCAACGGGCGCCCGACGGACTACTGGAACGCCCCGGCGCACTACGGGCCGTGGGCGGGCGGCTACTTCGGCGGCTTCGGCGGCGGAGGGCTCCTTCCCGGCCTGCTCGTCGGCTCAGCGCTCGGCGCGGGACTCGGCTTCGGCGGCGCAGAGCTCTTCGGCGGCGGCGACGGCGACTGGGGCGGCGACGGCGGCTGGGGTGACGACGGCGGCGGTGGGTGGGGTGACGACGGCGGCGGCTGGGGAGACGGAGGCGGCGGCGACTTCGGCGACGGGGGCGGCGGCGGCTTCGACCTGTTCTGAGCCGCCGAGCGGTCGAGGGCGGCAGCACGGGAGACCGGTCGCGCCGGCCTCCCGTGGTGCATAGGTCCCTCAGGCGTGGGTGAGCTCGCTCTCGGCGGCCTTCAGCACGCCGGCGCGGTTCTTATGGGCACGCTCGTAGGAGCGCACGCTCTTCACGCGCTCCTCGTCAGCGCTGTCGAGCGCGGCGCGGACCTCCGCGGCGGTGAGCTCGTCGTAGCCCGGCCACGGCTCCTCGCCGCGTAGCGAGGAGAGCTTGCTTGTGACCGTCGAGCGGTCCTGGTTCTTGCGCTCGTAGGAGTCGACCTTGGCCAGGTCGATCTGGGAGAGCTCGGTGAGCTTGCTCGTGACCTCCTCGGCGGTGAGCTGGTCGTAGCGCGCGATGGGCAGATCCTGCTCGGAGGCCAGCGCCCCCTTGACCTGTCCCTCGGCCTGCGCCACGCCCGGCACCTTGCGCGCCCGCTTGGCGGTCTTCTTCGCCCGCGAGGCGCCCTTGCTCGCGGTCTGCTTCGCCGCGACGCCGGCCACGCGCGCCGCGTCGGCGGCACCCGTCTCGGAGAAGTCGTAGGAGCCCTCTCCGTGCACGTCGGCGCCGACGACCGCGTCGGTGAGCTTGGGAATCTCCTTGAGGACGCGCTCGAGCATCTTCTCCTCGTCGGCGCGGATGGAGGCCGCGAGCTTCTCGGTCTTCTCGTCGCCGACCGAGCGCGCGAGACGTTCGAGTGCCGTGTAGGTGGCGATCTCCAGGGCCTCGGTGGCGCAGGCGTCCTTGGCGTTCTTGAGGACCTTCTCCTCTCCACCGCTGCCGCGGACGAGATCCAGCGGCGTCTTGGCGAGCGCGAGACCCTGGCTGATGACGCTCTGCGCCGCGCCCAGTCCGGCCTGGAGGGGGTTGTTGCCCTGGTCGAGCTCACTCAGGCGCGTGCGCACCCGGTCGGCGTGGCGCTGGGTCTCGCCCAGGTGCTTCTCGAGCCCCTGGCGATAGGAGCCGCGGGGGGTCATGGCGATCTGCGTCTGGAGCACCCGGACGAGACCGACTTCAGTCGCGTGGGCCTCGTTGAGGTACTGCACTACCTTCTGCTCGGACTGACCCATAGGTCGGCCTCCTCGAGATCGGGTTCAGAGATCCGCGGAGCCCGACGGACTCCGCGCGGCGCGGGTAAGAGCCTGCGGCGCCGCTTACTGCGAGAAGACGCCGGCGGGGGCGTCCTCTCGGGCGAGCATAGCGAACAAGTGTTTGCCTCGGCGCCGTGGAGAGTATGTCTTAGCGCACTGCACACAGCAGTCTCTGCACCGTCCCTCCCCCGGGCGCCACCCATGCGCTTCGCTCTGTTCGGCCTCCTCCTCGCCGCCGCCGTCTTCCTCATCTCCGGCGGGCACGTGCTCTTCTTGCCCCTCTTCTTCCTGCTGCCGCTCGGCGGCCTCTTCACCCACCGCCGGCGCCGGCGCTGGTAGGGCTCCGTGGCGCTCAGCGCGGCGCGAAGGCCGGGTCGTGCTCGTGGGCGGAGAAGTAGGAGACCATCGCGGCCACGTACTCCGAGAACCTCGGTGGCCGCAGCCCGTGGGGAGAGAGCAACTCGACCGCGCGCCGCGCGTCGAACGTGACGGGATGGTTGAGGTAGGCGAGCGACTCGCGCGGGGTGCCGCCCATGAGCGTGCGGACCGCCGGAATCCGCAATGCACCGGCGACGAGGGCCGGGGGCACCCGGCCCCGGGGCGCTCGCCCGGCGTACTCCTGAGACAGGAGCGCCAGCAGCTCATTCGTGCTCAGGGGATCGGGGTCGACGAGATGCAGCGTCTCTCCCAACGTGGCCGGATCGCTCGCCGCGGCCGCCATCGCCGCGACCACGTAGTCGACGGGAACCACGTTGAAGGACGCGTCGGAGCGACCGAACTGGGCGATCGACCGGCCGACGCCCTGGGCGCGCGCGATCGCGCGGAGCAGGTAGTAGGGGCCGTCGAACTTCTCCGTCGCTCCGTCGCGCGAGTCGCCGACCACGATCGCCGGGCGCAGGATCGTGCTGGGCACCCGGTCGGCGACTTGGCGCACCCACACCTCGGCCTGGAACTTCGTCGACTCGTAGAAGTTCTTCCAGTCCTGCCCCATCACGAGCTCGTGCTCGTAGACGAGGCCGGTACGCCGCCCGGCGACGTAGGCCGTGCTCACGTACGCCAGGCGCTCGAGGCGCTCCGCGGCCAGGCAGAGATCGAGGACGTTGCCCGTGCCCTCCACGTTGACTCGCTGCGCGGTCTCGACGGGCACCGCGAGGTTGTAGAGCGCGGCCAGATGGAACACCTGCGCCACCTCCGCGCACAGGCGCTCGTAGTCCTCCCGGGCGAGCCCGAGCCCGCGCTCTGCGATGTCGCCCGGGAGCAGCTCGATCCGGCCGGAATCCAGCCGGCCGGCGGCCTCCCGGGCGGCGTCGAGCGCCCGAGGCTCGACCAGGGCGACGAGCCGCGCCTCGGGATCCCGCTCGAGCAGGTGGGCGGCGAGCCGGCGACCGATGAACCCGGGGAAGCCGGTGAGAAGGGCGAGGGCGATGGCCGGACTCTAAGGCCAGAGCCGCCCCGCACTCCGGGTCGCCGAGGGTTGGACCGTGCCCGAGGGGGAATCCCGCCTCGATGAGCGTCGCGATCGTCACCGGCGCGGACTCCGGAATCGGGAAGGCGACGGCGGTTGCTCTGGCCGCCCGCGGCTTCGACGTGGGCATCACCTGGCACGAGGACGAGAACGGCGCGCGCGCCACCGCTTCGGAGCTCGCCGCCCACGGCCGCCGCGCCGAGCTGCGCCCGCACGACCTCACGCGGCCGGCCGAGGGCGGTGAGGCGATCGACGCGCTCGCCGATGCCCTCGGGGGCCTCGACGTGCTCGTCAACAACGCCGGCACGGGTCACTCGACGCCGTTCCTCGAGCTCGAGCTCGCGGAGTGGCGACGAGTGCTTGCGGTGGATCTCGACGGGGCCTTCGTGTGCGCCCAGCGTGCCGCCCGGCGCATGGTCGCCGCCGGGCACGGAGGGCGGATCGTCAACGTGACCTCGGTGCACGAGCACGTCCCCCTGCGCGGCGCGGCGGCCTACTGCGCGGCCAAGGGAGGTCTTGGCCTCCTGACCAAGGTCATGGCGCTCGAGCTCGCCGAGCACGGGATCGCGGTCAACGCGGTCGCGCCGGGCGAGATCACCACGCCGATGACCGGCGCCGAGGACGTCGACCCCTCCGGCGAGGAGCGGCCCGGCATCCCCCTCGGGCGCCCGGGCGACGCCCGCGAGATCGCCGCCGCGATCGCCTTCCTGGCCTCGGCGGAGGCAAGTTACGTGACCGGCGCCTCCCTCGTGGCCGACGGCGGCATGCTGCTCATGGCCGCCGAGGCCAACCGCCTGGGCTGATCAGCTCGAATCGGCCACGCGGAGCGCCACCGGGTTGCCCGCCGGATCGACGAGGAGGACCCCGCCGGCCTCCCCGCGCCGCGTCTCGACGCGCGCGGCCTGGAGGCGCTGCGTCACGCGGGCGAGCGCCTCGGCGCCCGGCAGCACGATCTCGAAGCGGCGCAGGCCGCGCGACCCGTCCGGCGGCGCGGGGGCGCCCGGCCCGGCCCAGGTGTTCAGCCCGACGTGGTGGTGGTAGCCGCCCGCCGAGACGAACAGGGCGCCGGGGTACCCGCGCACGCTGACCTCGAAGCCCAGGAGGTCGTGGTAGAAGGCCTCGGCGGCGGCGAGATCCGAGACCTGGAGGTGGACGTGCCCGACCCGCGTGCCCGGCGTCAGGCCCTCGTCGGGTGTCCCGCCCGGCTCCTCCCCCATGACGCCGTCGAGGTCGAACGGCTCGGTGGCCATGAGCAGCGCTCCGTTCGCGTAGCGCCATTCGCGACGCGGGCGGTCGCGGTAGACCTCGATGCCGTTGCCTTCCGGGTCATCGAGGTACAGCGCCTCGCTCACGAGGTGATCAGAGGCGCCGGTGAACCGCCAGCCCGCCTGGGTGACGCGGCGCAGCATACGTGCGAGCCCGGCGCGTTCGGGCACGAGGAGCGCCAAGTGGAAGAGTCCGGTGCTGTGGCGCGGGCGCGGCGGAGCGTCCGGGTCGCCGACCAGCTCGACGAGCGTCCTCGCCGGCTCGACTCCCAGCTCTACCGTGTTCCCCGACCGCTCGAGGACTCGCAGGCCGAGAGCGCGCTCGTAGAAGGCGCGGGTCCGATCGAGGTCGGCGACGGTCAGCGCGACGGCCCCGAGCGAGGTGTCCGGGTCGATCGGCGGCGACGGCACGGGGGCGGTCGGCTCGTGAGTGGGTTCGGTGGAGCTGGGCATCGGGCCTCGTCCTCCGCAAGATCGGACCACCTCCTGGTCCCGGCGTGGCGCTCAGGCGCGGCGGCTCAACCACCACACGGCGAGCAGCACGACGCCCGCTCCCAGTGGCCGCGCCGGCGGCCATGCCGGCGCCCGACGCACGACCGACGGCGTGCTCTGCGCCGGCGAGGGCGCGGGGATCGCGAACTCCTCGGCCGCGAGCGTGTCGTGCGGCGAGTCGAGCGGGTCATGCGGCACCGCGGCCGGCGAGTGGGGGTCCGGCGCGGGGATCGCGAACTCGTCGGCCGCCAGCGTGTCGTGCGGCGGCTCGGACGGGTCATGCGGCACCGCGGCCGGCGAGTGCGGATCCGGAGCCGGGATGGCGAACTCCTCGGCGGCGAGGGTGTCGTGGGGGTCTTCGGTCATGATGGTGATGGGCCGCCCGGGGATCGAACCGCGGGTCTCCCGTACGAAGGGTACGGTGCTCTGCCACTGAGCTAGCGGCCCCCTGGAGACGGGGAAGCTAGCGGTCGCTGGCGAGCGGCTGCTCCATGGCCTTGGTCTCCGGCGCCTTGACGTAGGGCTGCTCGGGCTCCTCGTGCTCCTCGTGGTAGGCGCTCTCGGCGTTGACCGCCCAGATGTCGTGGCGGGTGCCGTCGACGAGGTTGTCCACCGCGCGCATGGCGCTCAGCATGGAGTGGTCTGAGTTGTTGTAGCGGTGAAGGCCGTTGCGCCCGACCTGCGTCAGGTTGGCGATGCCGTCGAGCCACGCGCGGATGACGTCGACGCGCTCGGAGTAGTCCGCGTCGTACATCGGGTAGGCCTTGTGCACGCGCACCACGAAGCCGCGCTCGACGCGATCGGCTCGGGCGAGGCCGAGCTCCTCGAGCTCGCGCTTGGCGAGCTCGACAAGGTCATCGTCGGCCATGGTCCACAGCTCGTCGCCCTCGAAGGCGAAGAACTCGAGGCCGACACTCGCCTTGTCGACCCCGGGCGGCACCATGTCGGGGCTCCAGGACTTGAAGTTCTGGATGCGACCCACCCTCACGCCCGGCTCGTGGATGTAGATCCAGTTGTCGGGGAAGAGGTCCTGCCCGTCGATCACGAGCGAGACCGTGAGGAAGTCGCGGTAGCGCAGCCCGCGCGCGGCGGCCAGCACGGCGGCGTCGGCCGGCGGCTTGGCGATGCCCACCGTGGTGCGCAGCGGCAGGGAGGAGATGACGGCGCTCGGGCGCAGCGTCTCCTGCGGCGTCTGGACCCCGACGACCTCGCCGTTCTCGATCTCGAGCCCGGTGACCGGCGCGTTCAGGCGCACCTCGCCACCGAGCTCGGTGATGTCGGAGGCCATCTGCTCCCACATCTGCCCCGGCCCGAAGCGCGGGTACTTGAACTGGGAGATCAGCGACTTGATCTCATCGCCCTTGTTGCCGAAGAACGCCGCCTTGGCGGCCGAGAAGAACGAGAGGCCCTTGATGCGCTGGGCCGCCCACTCGGCGCGGATCTCGGAGGTCGAGACCCCCCACACCTTCTCGGTGTAGGACTTGAAGAAGAGGTTGAAGAGGCGCCGGCCGAAGCGGTTGGAGACCCACTGCTCAAAGGTGTCCTCCGGCCCCTTGGGCTTGATCTGCGCCCACAGGTAGGAGAGGAACGCGCGCGTGAGCTCGATCGGTCCGAGCTTCTTGATCACGTCCATGCCCTGCAGCGGGTACTCGAGGAACTTCCGGTTCCAGAAGATGCGCGACTGGCGCGGGCGCAGCAGCCACTCCTCCCGCCCGCTCTTGGCGCTCGCGTGGGACATGATCTCGTCCCACAGCGCCTCGACCTCCTTGGCCTTGGTGAAGAAGCGATGACCGCCCAGATCGAAGCGGTAGCCGTCGCGCACCTCGGTGCGCGCCAGGCCGCCGAGCTGATCCTGGCTCTCGAGCACGATCACGGGCTTGCCGCGCTGGGCGAGCAGGTAGCCCGCGGTCAGCCCCGCGGGACCGCCGCCCAGGACCACCACCGGGCGGTCGTCGGTGAGGGCGGGATCGTTTCCGTTCTCTGCGGGCATGTGGTTATCTCGTCCTGGTCTCGTGTCGGGCTGGCGGGCCTGGCGGCCGGGTCAGGCGGTCTTCGTGTAGATCACGGCGCTGTTTCCGACCGTGGAGGCCCCGTGATAGAACTGCGGCGCGACCCCGCCGCGGCGAAGCGTGGGATCCGTGGCCAGGATCTGGCTCCACTGCGCCGAGCGTCGCCGGACGTACCGTGTCCACGGCGCGGTCCAGTTGTAGCTGCCCTCGGTCAGCGGGCGCACGAGCACCACATGCTGACCGGGGCGCAGGCTAGCAAGCAGTCCGCCGAGGTCCCGGCGCGGATTCGAGGCCTCGATGCGGGTGAGTGCGTCGGCCCAGTTCATGTAGCCCGGATCGGCGACCGCACCCGTCGTGTCGGCGTAGCGCAGTCCCGGCGGCATGTAGTAGTGGATGACCGGGGTCTGCTCGGGCTGGCCGGCGATCACGAGGTCGCCGGGGCGCAGCTGCGGCGTGAGGTCGGCGGCGATGTCGCGGACGTCGCTCTTGTACTCGGGCGCGTAGGACTTCGGGTTGATCCAGAAGAGGCACGCAAACGCGAGCGCGACCAGACCGAGGCGCCGGGCGCGCGCCAGCCCGAGGGCGGCGATGAGAAGCAGTGGGCCGAGGATCGCCGCGAAGTAGCGCACCGTCCAGGCGGGATTGATCTGGGAGAGCGCCCAAGCGACGGCGAGCGTCCCGACCGCGAGCGCGCTCAGCGCCTTGAGGCTCGCGAGCTCGCGCGGCGAGCGCTTCTCGGAGATCAGGGTGGCGATGCCCAGGCCGCCCGCGAGCACCAGCGCGACCGCGGCCCGGTCACCGCCGAAGACCCCGCGGGAGATCTGGACGGGAGCACCGAAGCGCGGAGCGTGACCCCACGGGGCGCCGGTGTGCGCGGCCTGGAAGAGGAGCGTCGGGAGCCAGGGCAGGAAGAGCAGAGCCGCGCCGCCGAACCCGAGCAGGACGTCGCGCCCGAAGGCGCGACGGTCCTCCGCGCGGCGCCAGAGCAGCGCCACCCCGGCGCTTGCCGCGACGGCGAAGAAGAGCCCCCAGCCGTGGGTGTAGAGCATGGCGGCCAGGCCGAAGGCGACGCCGGCCAGGTAGCGGCGATGGCGAAGGACGTAGGCGTGCACCATGCACGTCGCGGTGAGCAGCCCGAGCAGCGCCATCAGCGAGTACATGCGCGTCTCCTGCGCGTACTGGGTGAGGAAGGGATTGAGCGCGGCGAGGAGCGCGGCGATGAGCCCGGCGCGCCGACCGAAGAGGCTCCACCCCGCCCACAGCGCCGCCGGGATGGTGAGCAGCGAGAAGAGCAGCGAGAGCGAGTGCGTGACGGCCTCCGTGCTCCCGAACACGGCCATCCATCCGTGCAGGAGGAGGTAGTAGAGCGGCGGCGATCCGTCGTTGTGAAGCACGCCGGGGATCGCGGCCAGCGGGTGGGAGGCGATCCCGACCGAGAGGCCTTCGTCCATCCAGAAGGACCCGCTCAGCGCGCGGGTGCGCAGCACCAGCGAGACGAGCACGAGCAGCGCCACGATGAGCGCGGTCGGCACGGGGCCGGTGAGCGGGACGCGACGAATTCGCGGCAGGGCGGGCGCGCGACGGGCGGCGACGGTGGCCATGTCAGGAGCGCAGGATACCGGCGGGAATACAGGCGTTTCGTTAGCGCGAATGGGCGCGCCCGCGGCCCGCGAGGGCGCGCTCGGTGCTCAGGGTGCTGCGCGCAGCGAGCGGCCCGGCGCGCAGTGCGCGAAGACGTGCCACGGACCGCTGTCGGCCACGGGTCGATAGCTCGGGGGAGGGATGGGGACCGGGTCCTCCCGCCGCGTGGTCTTCACGCTGAACACCACGCCGGGTGGCGCTCCGGGCGCCGCGGGGTCGAATGCCACGTTGATCCCTGGCGTGTCCAAATACCAGGCGACCATGGCCACGAGGAACTTGCCGGCGTAGGGCTTGCCGCACGCGAGCACGGGCTCACGGCCCCCCATGCGGTCGACCGCGGCGACGTAGCGGTCGCGGACGATGGCCTGGTAGTGAAGTGAGACCTCGATCTTGTGCAGCAGCTGCAGGCGGCGGTAGGTGGGCACGGCGAAGACGCCGGCCACGAGCGCGAGGGCGATGAGCGTGGCCGCGGTCGCGCGCTCGGGGCGCCCGACTCGGGCGGCGAGCCACGCCGCCCGGGCGACGAGCCACCCCCACCCCACGCCGCCCACGATGCTGAGCAGGCCGCTGGCGGGCAGGAGGTAGCGCGGATTGCCCGAGAAGTGGGCCTCGGTCAGCCCGGCGACGGTCACGAGCCACGCGCCCGCGGCGAGCGCGACGAAGAGCGCGGGCGCGAGCCGCCGGGTGCGCACGGTCTCCACGAGGCCGACGAGGATCGCCAGGGCGGCCCCGATCTTGCCCGGGGTGAACACCACGGGGCGCGCGTTTTGCAAGACGGTGAGCGCCGGGTGGGCGGAGTAGGCCGGGCTGTTGGGGTTGGGGTCAGACGCCCGACTGGCGGCACGGAAGAGGTTGCCCGAGCCCCAGAGCTCGGGGCCGAACCACAGAACGGGGAGCAGGGCGAACAGGCCGAGGACGAGCTTCCACGCGCCCCGGTCGCGCCACAGCAGCCACATGCCGTAGACGAGCAGGAAGAACCAGGTCTCCGGGCGCAGCAGCGCTCCGAGGAAGCCGAGGACGAACGCCTGACGCCGATGCCCGTCGACGTGACGCTCGAAGGCCAGGAGGATGAAAGCGATCAGCATGCCCTCCGAGTTGCCCAGGGCGATGTCCTTGACGAAGTTGCCCGTCGCGCAGATCGTGAACACGGCGATGGCGCCCGCGAGCAATCCCGTGCGCCGGTCGGTGAGCCGCACGGCGAAGCGGAAGATCATGAACAGCGCGAGAAAGCCGCCGCCGCGCGCGACCATGAGCCACAAGTCGGGCGCCGCGGGGCCGAAGATCGAGAAAACCGTGGTGAAGAGCACCGGCCCGGGCTTCCACGACGGTCCGCCGAGGGTGTTCAGGTCGAGGTGGAGGATCTCCCGTCCCCAGCCGACCCACGACCACGGGTCATAGGTCGGGGTGGAGGGAAGCAGCAGCGTGAGCGCGCCGACTCCCAGGACGCCGAGCACGATCAGCGCCGCGTCGCGCCGATTGAGCGGGCGGGTGAGCGCCGCGAGGCGAGCTTCGAGCGAGCGTAGAGCTCCCGGACGGGAGGCGGCGGACGCGGACGGTGCGGCGGACCCGGCGGTGACGGGAGCGCGCAAGTGGCTCTAGCGCCGCGTCACGAGCTCAGGCGGCGGCGGCCCGAGCGGCGCGCAGTCGACTCAGGCCGCCGTAGCGCGCGAAGAGGAGGACGAGGCCGGCGAGGGTGATCGGCACGAACAGGACGAAGCGCAGGAGCAGGATGTAGGCGAGGAGGACGGCTGCGCCCACGCTCAGCGCGGCCTTGACCGCAAAGCCGACCGCGGCATCGTAGGTCCCGAGGTAGCCCGGAGCCGCCGGCACGAGCGCGGCGAGGTTCGAGAAGGCCACGACGGAGAGCCCGCCGCTCAAGCCGAGGTGCAGCGAGACCGACTCGCCCACGACGATGTAGACCGCCGCCTCGAGGCCCCAGATCCCCACGGTGAGCGCGAGGAGTGCCGCGCCGCGCGCGCTCAGGAGCTGGCGGCAGGGACGCAGCAGCGGCTTGAGTGCGGCGCTGAGGCGAGCGGCGAGCGTCGGCGAGCGCAGGAGCGCCACGACGCCCACCGCGGAGAGGAAGGCGAGCACGCCGACGATGAGCAGCAGCACATTGGCGCTCGGAAGCTGGATGCTCGAAAGCAGGTTGAAGGCTACGACGAGCATGATCACGCCGAGGGCGACAGCGTCGAGGACGCGCTCGGCGAGCACCGTCCCGAGGATCGCGCGCTTGCTCGCCTGAGTGCGCGAGCCGAGCAGAAAGACGCGCAGCACCTCGCCGCCGCGGGCCGGGAGCACGTTGTTGCCCATGTAGCCGACGGGCACGAGCGCCCAGGAGTCGCGGCGATCGGCCTGGATGTCGGCGTCGCGCAGGATCTGGTGCCAGCGCTCGGCACGCCCGAGGGTGGCGACGGCGTAGACGGCGATCGCGCCGACGAGTGCGAGCACCGCTCCCGTGGAGTCGGGGAGCTGTGGCGGCGGCTGTCCGACCGCCCACCACACGACCGCGGCGAGCGGGAGGAGCCACAGCAGGATGCGCAGCGGCAGGAGGCGTCTGGAGGCGAGCAGGGTCATGAGGGCAAAGACGTAAGGACGACCGCAGCGTGCAGCCGTTCGAGCGTCCCTCGCGAAACTTCGCTGCTCAGGACCTCTGATTCGGTCGCAAATGCTAGCGGGGCGGGCGGCGCCGGGCTGTTCACAATGCGTTAGGAACGCCCCCCGACCGGCGTCCCCGTCTCCTCAGGAGAGGCCGCTGCCCGCGAGGCACGTCTCGACCTTCTTGAGCATCGCGTCGGAGGCGGCGTTCGGGTAGACGAGCGCGTTGCCGATGACCTCCGCTCCCTCCGCCTGGCCGTGGATCTGCGCCGCCTGCGCGTCGCCGGGGGTGGCGGCGAACACGACGCGCGGCCCCCTCCCCTTCGGGAAGACCTGGATCGCGCCGGGTCCGTCGTGGTGGGCGCGAACGCCGGCCTGTCGCAGGCAGCGGAGTGGGCCCGTGACCGGGTTGTAGGGCTGTGAGGAGTAGTTCCCGGGGGCCGGGGCGCCGGGAGCGCTGGTCGGGCGGCCTCCCGCTCCCGAGGCGCCGGCTCCGCACGCGACGAGGACGAGCGCCGCGAGGCCGAGCAGGGCGGCGAGCAGCAGGCGGGGCACCCGAGGAGCGTAGTGCCCGCTCGGGCTCAGGCGGAGAGCCGGCTCTGACCTAGACTTCGAACGCCCTTGGCGCCTCTCCCCCATCTCGCCGGTGCGAGGCAGCTCTCGTGACGGCTCCCCTTGCGCTCGCCGCCACGCTCGCCGCGGTGGGACTCGTCGCGCTCGCGGGATGCGCCGCCGCGGCCCTCGCGTGGCCCTCGCCGGGTGGCCGGGCGCTGGGCCGCATCGGCGCACTCGTCCTCGCACCGGCGCTGCTGCTCGCCCAGGTGGCGTCCTCCTCCTCGCTCGCAGCGTTGACGCGGCGCCCGGTGCTGCTCGGCGCCGGCCTCGTCGTCGCCCTGGCCGCCCTGGCGCTGCTGGCGCGTACGCTGAGCCGCCATCCCGAGGGCGTGCCCGCGCTCGCGGTGCTCGCCCTCCCGTTTCGCATACCGATCCACGTCGGCGCCGTGACCGCGAACCTGCTCGTGCCGCTGTATGTCGTGATCGCCGCGGGAACGCTCGCGGAGCTCGCGCCGATGATGCGCGCTCGCCGCCGCGCTACCCGGCCGGACGCCCCGCCCGAGCCCCGGCCGTTCACCGAACGCGCCCCGGGGTGGCTCGAGCGGCTGCTCGGCGCCTCCGTCGTGCTCTACGCGCTGCAGGCCGCCTACTCGAGCGACCCGACCAAGGCCCTGCAGCAGGAAGTCTTCTTCTACGCCCCCTTCGCGCTCTTGTTCGTCCTCCTCGCGCGGCGCCGCTGGGACGCGCGCCAGCTCGGGCGCTGTCTCTACGCGTTGATCGCGCTGTGCGTCCTCTTCGGCGGCCTCGGCCTCTACGAGTGGACCACGAAGACGTTGATCTTCAACCCTCGCCTGCTCGTCTCCAACGACTTCCACGCCTACTTCCGCGTGAACTCCTTCTTCTTCGACCCGAACATCTACGGACGCTTTCTGGCGATCGTCATGCTCGTCGTGCTCGCGGGGATGCTCTACGCCTCGCGCCGACGGGTGATCCTGGCTGGGGGAGTTCTGCTCGCCGCGCTGTGGGGGAGCCTCCTGCTCACGCTCTCGCAGTCGAGCCTCGCCGCGCTGCTCTTCGGGCTCGGAGTGCTCGCCGCGCTGCGCTGGAGCGTGCGCGGCGCGCTCACGGTGGCGGGAGGCCTCGTGGTCGTGGGCGTCGTGGCGATCCTCCTCTTCCCCTCCACCCTGGGGCTCAGCCTGTCGAGCTCGCGGACGCTCAACGACGCCACGAGCGGCCGCGTCCAGCTGATCGACGGAGGGGTGAGGCTCTTCGCCGCGCGACCACTCATCGGTTGGGGATCGGCGTCCTTCGCGCGCGAGTACCGGCGCCGCGAGGGTGCGCACTCGGGCGCGCAGGCGGTCTCGGCCTCCCACACCATCCCGATCACGGTCGCCGCGGAGCAGGGCGTCGTCGGGCTCGCGCTCTACCTCGTGCTGCTGGCGGTCGCGGTGAGCCGACTCGGACGGGGAGCCGGGCGCACGGCCGCCCGCGCCGCCATCGCTGCTGCGTTCCTCGGTCTCGTTCTCCACACGCTGACCTACGCGGACTTCCTCGAGGACCCGCTCACCTGGACGCTCCTCGCCGCCGGCACAAGCCTCGCGGCCCTCGAGGGGGAGCGAGGCCGCGGCGGTCCCGTGAGAACGCCGGCGCGTCGGCGCACCGACGCTTTGCCAGCGCTCGGCGGCTGAGCGCAAGGCGAGTTGCGCACGCCGGGGCGTGCACGATCCGCCTCTTCCCTCGAGAGGGGCGGAGCTACAGGGCCGCGATGAAGAGCGCGCCGAGCACGAGGCCGATCAGGAGAAGCGCCCCCACGAGGGCGCCGGCCTGAACGCCCGCGACGGCCGAGAGCCCGACCGCGACGAGCCCCGCGACCATGAAGGCCGCAGCCGCGCCGGTGCGAGAGGAGCGTCGGGAGCCCACGCGACGTCAGGCTATTGCACGCGCGCGCGACTAGCGGCTCCGGCGCAGGAGCGCCACGGTCCACGGCGGGCGAACGGCGAGCGGCGGAGCGACCGGGCGGGCGTTCCGGAGCGCCGGCGGCGGCCCGCTGTAGCGGCTGTAGCTCGCCGCAAAGAGCACGGAGGGCCCGCGCCGCACGCGATCGCTCACTGCGCGCAGCGGAACGCGGAGCTCCCAGGCGAGCGTGGTCTCCAGCGGCCCGTTGATCACCGGGCGCCCGAGCCCGCGCAGCCGCTCTGCGCCCCCCGCGCCGCCAATCGCCGCCTCGAGCGCCGCCACGATCGGCCGACCTCCTCCGCCCGCGCGCGCGTCGGCCGCCGCGGAGCGCACGCTGCGTAGGGCGAACGGCGCAGCCAGGAGAGCGAGCGCGAGCGCGAGCGCGACTCCCGTCGTGCGTGAGGGCATCGCGCCCACAACCCAGCCGACTCCCACCCCGGCGAGCACGCACGCGAGCGCGGCGGCGGGCAGCGCGAAGCGACCGAGCCCGGCGTAGCCGACGAGGGTCATGAGCGCGACGAGGGCGGCCCAGGCGAGCGCACCCCCGCCGAGCCAGAGAGGCAAGGCCGCGCCCCGGCGCACGGCAAGGGCCACGGCGAGCAACGCCGCGCTCCACACGGGCACGGAGAGCAGCGAGCCGATGCGGTTCAGCGCGTCGGGCACGGGCGTGGAGGAGCGTTGCGCGGCGCGGGCCTCGGCGCCCGCCTTGGCCAGGCGGCTGCCGGTGAACGGGTCGCCGGTGCTGTACCAGTCGGGAGCGAACCACAAAAGCGGCACGGCGATGAGGACGAGCACCGCGAGCGAGCGGGGCACCGCGCGGCGGTGCACCGCCCACACGGCATAGAGCCCGAGAAACGGCCACGCCTCGGCGCGCACGAGCGCCGCCGCGAGGCCCAGGAGGAGCGCCGCGCGGTAGCGGCCGGCGAGGTGGCGCTCCACCGCCCACAACACGCACGCGACGAGCAGCGGCTCGGCTTCCCCCCACGCGAGGTCGAGCAGCCAGCTCTGGAGGAGGGCGAGCAGCGCCGCGGCGATCACTCCGGCCGGGGCTCCGGCGATCCGGCGCGCGAGCCGGAAGGCGGCGAGCAGCGCGAGCAGCCCGCCGACGCGCACGACGAGGAGCCACAGGGCGGGCGCCGTCGAGCCGAGCGGCGCGAAGAGCGCCGTGAAGATGACAGGCCCCGGCTTCCACGCCGGCCCGCCGACGGTGTGCAGCTCGAGCCCCGGATCGACGACCTCGCGCCCCCAGACCAGCCAGCCCCACGCGTCGTAGTGCGGCCAGGCCGAGAGCAGCAGCGACAGCCCGGCGAGCCCCGCGCACGCAGCGACCGGCAGCGCGGGGCCGAGCACCCGCCGCGCGCGCACGCGAACTAGGCGGCGGGCGCCACGCGCCGGCGGCGCGCGCCCCAGCGCTCGACGGCCGCGCTCGCCCCGAGCCCCGCGAGGAGCAACACGAAGGGATCGATCGGCGCCCGGAATCGCGGCGCCTCCCCGATCACGAAGACCGCGGAGACGAGCAGCAGCGCGGGCGCGAGCCACAGCGCGGGCGGCGCGCGGCGCGCCGCACGGGTCGCGAGCCCCCCGAGCGCGAGCAGCAGCACGACCCAGAACGAGATCGCCGCGACCACTCCCCACCCGGTCGACACGTCGATCGTGCGCGTCCCGAGGTCCCAGCGGTGGGTGCCGGCGAGGTGGAGGAGCTGGCGCGTGTTGAACCATGCGACCTGGGCGACGTAGCCGGGATGGCGCCAGGCGAAGCGGAAGGCCTTCCCCCGCAGGTTGCGATCGAGCTCCGCGCCGCTGTGCGCGCGGCGGATGAGGTAGCGGTTCTCAGTGCGGCGCACGAGTGTCCAGGCGCCCGAGTCGCGCGGGTTCTCACGCGAGACCCGGTTGTAGGTGCCCGCGAGCGTTCCGCCGGCCTCCGTGGTCACGGGGATGAAGGCGTGGATCTCGATCGCGTTGCGGATGGTCCAGGGCGCCACGGTCGCCACCGCGATCACCACGGCAGCCAAGGGCCGCGCGAGCGAGGCCGGCCGGCGGCGGGGGCGCCCCGTCCACACCAGCAGCGCGACGGGGAGCAGGAGCAGCGGCCCGTTGAAGCGCGTGAGCGAAGCGAGCCCGACGAAGAGGCCCGCGAGCACAGCCCAGCGCCAACCGCTCTCCCGTCGTCGCGCCGCGAGCGCGGCCACGATCGCCGCGAGCTCGAGGAAGATGAACAGCGTCTCGGAGAGCAGGGAGGATCCGATCAGCCCGAGCGGCACGTAGAGCGCCGCGAGCGCGGTCGCCCACAGCGACGCTTTCCGGCCCCACAGCTGGAGGGCGAGCAGGCCGATCAGGGCCACGACGCCCGCGCCCAGCACGGCGAGGAAGAGCCGCGCGGCGGTCACCTCGCGGCCGAAGACGGCGAAGATCCCGCCGAGGGTGTAGGGCCAGCCCGGAGGCCGGTAGGCGGCGGGGGTGACGAGCGGCCGCTCCCCGACGGGCTCGAGGTGATCGCTCGGGTAGCCGTTGCCGCGCGCGACCGAGCCGGCGATGCGCTCGTAGTCACGATCGTCGTGGACCGGCGCGTAGTTCGGCGTGGCCAGCACGAACGCGACCCGCAGGAGCAATCCGAGCACGACAAGCGCCCAGAATGCCTGCCGAAAGCGACGCCGGCCCGCGCCGGAGCGCTCGGGGGCCCGCGCCACGGCAGGGTCGCCCGGGGCGGGCGCGCGCTCGGTCTCCAACACGGCAGGCAATCTAGAGCGCGACTCGCTCACGACGCTCGACCGCCCGCGCCGTTTCCCCGAGTCCTAACGCGACCCGAACGCCCGTACGGGTTCGATCCACGCCCCGGCCGGGAACAGAGCTCGCAGTTGCTTTCCGGCCTCTCGGGCCGCCCGTCATGACCTGTCACACCTCCACCTCTGGCGTCCCGCCGGCCACCGCGGTGCGAGTATCGCTCGCCGCCGGACCCGACGCCCCCGGCCGCGCCCGCGAGGCGCTCACCGCCCTGGCCTCCTCTCTACACGAGCGCGAGCGCAATGCGCTCCTGCTCGTGGCCTCCGAGCTCGTGACCAATTCGGTACGCCACTCGGGAGCCCGGCGAGGAGAGGCGCTCGAGCTCATCCTGAGCACCGAGCCCGCCCGGGTGCGCCTGGCGGTCCAGGATCCGGGATCCGGCTTCGATCCCCCGTCAGCCGCCGGCGCGCGTGAGCGAATCGGCGGCTGGGGCCTCGCGCTGGTCGCCGAGCTCGTCGACCGCTGGTGGGTGGAGCCCGGCCCACCGAAGCAGGTCGTCTGCGAGCTCGACCGCTAAGCGTCCGAGCGGCGCTAGAGCTCGGACGCGTCGTCGACGAGCAGGAGCTTGGCGTCGAGGCCCGTGAGCTGGATGACCCGCTGCACGGCTTCGGGCCCGCGCACGATCGCCAGGCGACGGCCCCGGTCGTGCGCCCGAGCATCGGCCGCCACGAGCATGCGCAGACCGGTTGAGTCCATGAAGGTCAGTCCGGCGAGGTCGATCACTACCGTGCCGCTTCCGGCGTCCTCCTCCGCGTGCTGGAGCTCTTCCTCCGCCCGGGGGGCCGTCGCGATGTCGAGCTCGCCCGCGAGCCGGACGAGCACGGCGTCCCCTTCGCGCTCGATGGAGGTGGAGAAGGCGCTCACGGACTGGGAGGAGAAACGAAGGGCATGCGGGGGGCGCGGATCCTAACGATCGACGCGAGAGGCACCACCCGGTCGCGCTATGATGCTTATCTCAAGTAAGTAGCTACAGAAAGTGCAGCCATGAGCCGACTGCTTCTCATCCCCCTCGAGGACTCCGTCGTCTTCCCGCACATGACGCTGTCGCTCGCCGTCGAGACCGGCGAGGAGGAGCGCGTGCTCCTCGTCCCGCGCCACGAGCACGACTTCGCCGGCGTGGGAACCGTGGCGGACGTCGTGGAGCAGGTCCGACTCCCCGGCGGTGGCCGCGCCGTCGTGCTCTCCGGGCTGCACCGCGCCACCGCCGGCGCCGCCCAGACCGCGCCCGGAGGCGAGCTCTACGTCGAGGTCGAGGAGCGCCCCGACCCCGTTCCCGTCGACGGTCGCACGCGCGAGCTCGAACGCGAGTACCGCGCCGTGGTCGAGGAGATCCTCGAGCTGCGCGGCGACGACGGTCGCGTCTCGGCCTTCGTGCGCTCGATCACCGAGCCCGGTGCCCTGGCCGACACCTCGGGCTACTCGCCCGACCTCTCCTTCGCCCAGAAGGTCGAGCTCCTCGAGACCCTCGACGTGGCCGAGCGCCTCGAGCGCGCGCTGGGCTTCCAGCGTGAGCGGCTCGCCGAGCTCCAGGTCCGCCGCCGCATCCACGACGACGTGCAGTCGGGCGCGGAGAAGCAGCAGCGCGACTACTTCCTGCGCAAGCAGATGGACTCGATCCGCAAGGAGCTCGGCGAGGACGACGGCTCGGTGATCGACGAGTACCGCAAGAAGATCGACGAGGCGGGTATGCCCGACCACGCCCGCGAGCAGGCCGAGAAGGAGCTCGGACGCCTCGAGCGCATGGGCGAGCAGTCCGGCGAGTCGAGCATGATCCGCACCTACCTGGACTGGCTGGTGAGCGTGCCGTGGTCCGAGCGCTCGGAGGAGAAGCTCGACCCGGTCGCGGCCCGCGCAGTGCTCGATGCCGACCACGCCGGGCTCGAGGACGTCAAGGAGCGCATCACGGAGTACCTCGCGGTGCGCAAGCTGCGCCAGGATCGCGGCATCGTCGAGGATCGCCGCTCCGGCGCGATCCTCACGCTGATCGGACCTCCGGGCACCGGCAAGACCTCGATCGGCGAGTCGATCGCTCGTGCCACCGGCCGGGAGTTCGTGCGCATGTCGCTCGGCGGCGTGCGTGACGAGGCCGAGATCCGCGGCCACCGGCGCACCTACATCGGCGCGCTCCCGGGTCGCCTGGTGCGCGCGCTGCGCGACGCCGGAACGATGAACCCAGTGATCATGCTCGACGAGGTCGACAAGGTCGGGGCCGACTGGCGCGGAGACCCGAGCGCCGCCCTGCTCGAGGTGCTCGACCCCGCCCAGAACCACTCGTTCCGCGACCACTACCTCGATCTCGAGCTCGACCTCTCCGGCGTGCTCTTCATCGCCACCGCCAACCTGGCCGACACCATCCCCGGTCCGCTCCTCGACCGCATGGAGGTCATCCGCTTCGACGGCTACACCGTCGAGGAGAAGACGGCGATCGCCCGTTCCTACCTGTGGCCGCGCCAGCTCGAGCGCAACGGGCTGCGCCTGGAGGAAGTCGAGGTCGACGACGAGCTGCTGCGCGCCGTGGTCACGGAGTACACGCGCGAGGCGGGCGTGCGCCAGCTCGAGCGCGAGCTCGGAACCGTGCTACGCAAGACGGCGACGAAGATCGCCTCGGCGGCCACCGCCGGACGAGCCGGTGATCGGATCGAGCCTCCGGTGCACATCGGGCTCGAGGCGGTTCGCGACGCGCTCGGGCGCCAGAAGTTCTTTCAGGAGGCGGCGGTGCGCACCGCGGTGCCGGGCGTGGCCACCGGGCTGGCGGTCACCGGGACCGGCGGAGACGTCCTATTCGTGGAGGCCACCGGCATGAAGGGCGGCCGCGACCTCACGCTCACGGGGCAGCTCGGCGACGTCATGAAGGAGTCGACGCGGATCGCGCTCTCCTACGTCCGCGGCCACACCGAGAAGCTCGGCATCCCCGAGAGCGTATTCGAGGACCGGGAGTTCCACGTCCACGTGCCCGCGGGGGCGATCCCCAAGGACGGGCCGAGCGCGGGCGTAACCATGGTCACCGCGCTGGCCTCCCTGCTGAGCGGGCGCCCGGTCAAGCACACGGTGGGGATGACCGGCGAGGTCACGCTGCAGGGCCGGGTCCTTCCGATCGGCGGGCTCAAGCAGAAGGTGCTGGCCGCGCACGCGGCCGGGCTGACCGACGTGATCCTCCCCGAGCGCAACCGCGGCGACCTCGACGACGTGCCGCAGGAGGTCCGCGAGCAGATGACCTTCCACCCGGTCATGACCGTCGACGAGGCCCTCGCGGTCGCGCTCGAGCCCGCACGGGAGGCAGTGATCTGAGCTGAGGTTGAGGGCTACTTGACCTTGGCCTGCAGGTCGGTGAGCGCGGACTGGATCTGGGTGTTGTCGGCCTGCAGCGCCTGCAGGCCGGTCTGCGCCTTGGTGCGATCAGAGGTGCGCACGGCGTCCTGCACGACGCCGATGTCGGCGCCGCCCTTGCGCAGGGTGCCGACGAGGGAGTCGTGGGCGGTCTTGGCCACGGCCGGCGGCTCGAGTCCGTCGAGCTGGGTGGCGAGCTTCTCGAACTCCGTCCGGAACTCGCCGAGGCCGGCCGCCTTGCCCGCCGGCCCACTCGCGCCCTGGATCTTCGCCCGCGAGGTCTGCACCGAGCTCTGGAACTCCTGAGCGTAGGCCTTCAGCTTCGCGCCGTACTCCGCGTTCGTGAGGGGCTTCGGGGCACTCTGGCCGCCCCCCGACTTGCTTTGCCCCCCGCAACCAAGCAGGCCGATCGCGACGAGCGCAAGGGTCAGGATGGAGAGAAAGCGGCTCACTGATGCGACCTTATAGGAACCCCCGGCGCGAGCACGGTTGACGCGTGCCGGGAGGGGTAGCTTCCTTCCCATGAGCACGATCACTCCCTCTCAAGAGCAGGAAGTCCTCCGGCAGGTCGATACGAACCTCTTCATCGGGGGGGAATGGCGTGACGCCACCGGCGGCGGCACGCTCGGCGTCGAGGATCCGTCCACCGAGCAGACGCTGGTCGAGGTCGCCGACGGAACGGCCGAGGACGCCTCCGCCGCACTCGACGCCGCGGTCGACGCCCAGGCCGAGTGGGCGGCGCATCCTCCGCGCGAGCGTGCGGAGATCCTGCGGCGCGCGTTCGAGGCGATCACCGCCCGCGTAGATGAGCTCGCGCTGCTCATGACGCTCGAGATGGGCAAGACGCTCACGGAGTCCAAGGCCGAGATCACCTACGGCGCGGAGTTCTTCCGCTGGTTCTCCGAGGAGGCGGTCCGCATCGACGGTCGCTACGCGGTCAACGCCAACGGGCAAGGCCGCACGCTCGTCATGCGCCAGCCCGTCGGCCCGTGCATCCTCATCACGCCGTGGAACTTCCCGCTCGCGATGGGCACGCGCAAGATCGGGCCCGCGATCGCCGCGGGGTGCACGATGGTCATCAAGCCCGCCAAGCAGACACCGCTCTCCATGCTCGCGCTGGCGCGCATCCTCCAGGAGGCCGGCCTTCCCGACGGCGTGCTCAACGTGATCACGAGCTCCTCCTCCGGTGAGGTGATGGGTCCGCTGATCGAGGACCCGCGCGCGCGCAAGCTCTCCTTCACGGGCTCGACCGAGGTGGGCCGCAAGCTCATCGAGCAGTCCGCGCAGAACATCCTCAAGGTCTCGATGGAGCTCGGCGGCAACGCTCCGTTCCTCGTCTTCGACGACGCGGACGTCGACGCCGCCGTGGAGGGCGCCCTCATCGCCAAGATGCGCAACGTCGGCGAGGCGTGCACCGCGGCCAACCGCTTCCACGTCGCCGGCCGGGTGGCCGACGAGTTCACCGAGAAGCTCGCGCAGAAGCTCGGAGAGATGAAGCTCGGCCGGGGCGTCGAGGACGGCGTGGACGTCGGGCCGCTGATCGACTCCGACCAGCGCGAGAAGGTCTCCGAGCTCGTCCAGGACGCCCTCGGGAAGGGCGCCACCGCGGTGGTCGGCGGTGAGGCGGCCGACGGCGCCGGCTACTTCTACAAGCCGACCGTGCTCAGCGACGTGCCCGGCGACGCCGAGATCCTCCGCGAGGAGGTCTTCGGGCCGGTCGCGCCCGTCGCCTCCTTCTCCGAAGAGGAGGAGGCGGTGGCCGCCGCCAACCGCACGGAGTACGGGCTCGTCGCCTACGTCTACACGCGCGACCTCAAGCGCGCGCTGCGGGTGTGCGAGGGCCTCGAGACCGGCATGGTGGGGCTCAACCAGGGCATGGTCTCCAACGCCGGGGCCCCGTTCGGAGGAGTCAAGCAGTCGGGGTTCGGACGCGAGGGCGGCAAGGAGGGGATCGACGAGTACCTCGAGACGAAGTACGTGGCGATCAACCTCTGAGCGCGGTTGAGCTACGCGTGGGCGGCGCCGGAGAGAGAACCGACAGTCGGTGTCGGCGCGCGCCGTCGGCGTCGGGCGTCGTAGGTGATGATCGCGTCGAGACGACCGGCGTGGCTGAGCCGCAGCGCGGCGTGATGCTCGCGGCGCGCCAGCGGTTCTCAGCGAGCCGCTGTGCGGAGCTTTTCCAGGCCGAGACGCATTCGGCCCTTGATCGTGCCGAGGAGAAGGGCGAGCTCGCGGGCGATCTCGGTGGTGCTCAGCTCGCCGAAGTAGGCGAGCGCGATCACCTCGCGCTGCGCGACGGGGAGCTGGGCGAGCACGCCGCGCAGCCGTGCGGCCTGGTCACGTTCACCGGTCGTCTCCTCGAGGCTGCCGGGAGCCTGCAGGCGCTCGTCGATGTGGTCTTCGGCGGCGCGGCGGCTGTCGTGGGGCGCGTTGCGTCGGAAGGAGTCGATCGCGCGGTTACGCACCGTGCCCATCACCCAGCCGGTGACCGTGCCGCGCTGGGGCACGTAGGCCGCGCGGCTACGCCAGACGGACAGGTCGCTTCTTGAACGATGTCCTCGGCGCGCGTGCCGTCGCGCGAGATCGCATAGGCGACGCGGTACGCGCGTGCCCCGAAGCGGTCATAGAGCGCGCCGAACGCGTCGGGGTCGTCGGCCTGACGCGCACCATGAGCTCGACGTCGCCGAGGTCCACGGCGGGGGCGAGCGAGGCCGTCATGCCTCGCTTCGTCGCGCCGCGACGGCGGGCGGCGCTTCGAGGAAGAACAGCTCGCACGCGACCCCCGGCGTGGTCTGATTGGCGCTCAGGAAGGCGGTCACGCGCCGGCCGGTCAACCGCTCGATCTGAGCGGTGAACTCGTCCTCCATGCCCACTTGGAAGGACACGCGTCGGTCGATGACCTCCTTGTCCCCGCCGCCGGCGACGAGCGAGGACTCGGCGGTGCTGAGGATGTCTTCGAGCACGCATACGACGACGTTCTCGTTGATGTAGGTGGTGCCGGTCGTGCGGTCGTGATCGTAGTGGCGCGCCGTACAGATCCACCATCGAGGCGGAGATCGCGCGCGTCAGGGCCTCACCTTCGTGGAGCGTAGAGGGCAGACATGGCAGCCGTTCTCCCGGCTCTTTGGAAAGCGCTCGGATGAGGGAGAACAGAGAAGACCGCACACCCAGCTCGGAGATCCAGTGGCCAGGCTGAACCCGGCACGACCGGGGCGGGACGGCGATCGCCCGCCGCGGGATCACTGCGCCGCTCGGCTCAGCGCCTCCGTGGCTCCTGCACGGGAGGTCTCACGCCAGTCGTAGAACTCCGCCTCGGAGATTTCGTGGCGATCGCACAGCTCGGAGATGAGGCTCTCCTCGGTCAGGCCCTCGAGAACCACGCGGAGCTTCCCGTCGGCGTCGAGAGACGCATCCGTGCGTGGGAAAGCGGCCGGCGCAGCGTCGCCGCGGATCAACCGACCGCCGCGGAAGGTCCCCGCGGCCACGACCATGCCCGCCGCGACGAGAATGATGTCCTTGAGGACGTACTGGCCCTCCAGCGTCGGCGCATCGTGGGGCCCGGCGAACAGGCGGCCCGGCAGCAGCACGAGCGGCGAGAGGATCCCGACGAACTCGAGCGCCAACAGCCAGATTGCCAGCCGCATCCAGCGACCGGCGAGCAGGCACGCTCCGATGAAGCACTCAAGCGTGGCGATGGCCACGATGCTCACCCCGCCCGGGATGAGCCCGAACGTCAGCAGGTGCGTGGCGGCCTTGGTCAGGTTCTCCGCGGGGCTGACGCCCGGAAAGAACTTGAGGACGCCAAAGCCCAGGAAGACCGCGCCGATCGCCAGCCGAAGGGCCGTAACGCTGTGGCGCACGAGCGTATGATGGAGCACGTTCTCCGCGTGCAAGAAGCGGTCGTAGACAAATCGCATACCCCTAGCTGCGGCCAGGAGCGCCCTGCGGTTCACCGAGCCTCCAGAGCCCTCGCGCCGCTCTGTCGGGCTACCGCGCCTCCTCGGAGTCATCCGACCCGGGGTGCGCGGCCTGGCGCTCGGCGTGAGCGAGCCGGGTCTCGGCCGCGTCGCAGATCCGCTCGAGCTCGCGCGTGCGGGCACGGTCGGTAGCTCGCGGGCCATACATCTTGGCTCGGTAGAGGTCGCGGCGCTCGCGGTGATAGCGGGCCTCGGCGCGCAGGTGCTCGAGCTCGGGGGAGTCGCTCACAAGGACTTCGCGTAGGCCACTCTTCTTGAGAACGCCCGCTGCCAGCAGCGCTGCCCACGGGATGTCGCGCAGCACTGGGAGGGTGAAGCGCGTGAACCGGTCCCGCCGCCGGTCCTCACGTGCTGTAGACCCCATCGGGTTAGTGCGCGAGGCCGGCTTCGACTTCTTCGAGCCGGTTGGCTTCTTTGCCGATCTGCTCGGCGTCGATATGTCGCGGTGACAGCAGGCCAGACGTCCGCCTTCCGCCTGGGTGGCCATCCGGGCCGAGGCGTTTTGGGTCGGGGTGGCAGATGTAGCGCCGTGCGTGGTCGCGGTAGGTCTGGACGCGCGCGAGCCCGTCGCCGTAATCGCCGGTTGAGATGCGGTAGGTCTCGCCGGTGTAGATGTCGAGGTAGTCGAGCTCGAGCCACCTCCCCGAGTCGCGTTCGTAGGCGGTGACGAGGTGGAAGTTGGGCCAACTTGGCCGAGTGGCTTGTCTAGGGCGCGGACGGTCGCGGTGATGAAGAAGCCGAACGGCGCGTCTTCTGGCGGTAGGGCTTGGCGCGGTTTGTCTGTCGGAACCACTTGTAGATGGTGGGGCGGGTGACGGCGCAGAACCTGGTACTCCGTCGAGGCAGCGGGTTCGCGGCGTCGAGCAAGACGTGGCATACCCGGCGGCAGGTGGGAGCGGTCTAGCTCTTGCTCTCAGGCACGCGCACTGGTCAACAGGGGCCCGCGTTACGGCAGCGCCGGTTCGCCCCGCCTAGCACCTACCCACCAACCTCTGAGGAGCTTGGCGCCCTCAGGCGCGCGCCGCGGTGATGAACACGAGGACGCTGAGCACCAGCGCCACGGCCGCGACGGATGGCAGCAGCCAGCGCGGGGATGCGAGAAGGGACTCCCGCCCCTCGACGGGCACCACGACGGTGCCCGCCACGACGTCGCCGATTCGCTGGCGTTGTGAGCGCCCCGTCCGCCACATCGAGATGAGCCCGGAGGTGTAGAGCAGCGGCACCGCGTCCACGATCCTGAGCGCGTTGCGCACGGCGATCTGCGCGGGGTGCGCCGGCGTGCCGTCCGCCGAGACGACGCGGACCCCGAAACGTCGCTTGCCCGGCGTCTGACCCTGGGCGATCTCCGCCACGGTGTAGTAGAGCCAGTTCACCATCAGCAGCAGCAGGAGGGCCTCCTTGCTCGCGGCGCCGAGACCCGTGGCGTAGAGCAGCACGCGCGCGAGCGCTCCGAGGATCAGCGAGTCCACGATCGCAGCGTTGAGTCGAGACCGGACGGCGCCGTCCGCGCCGAGAACAGCGACGGGAGTCGGGCTCTGCACCGCTCCGAGAGCCTCGGGTGCGTTCACTCCCGGCGGAGGGATCGAGTACGGCCGCGAGATCGAAGGCTCGGGCATCTCTCTCCCGATCGGCGGGTCGAGCCCACCGACATAGCGCTCCTGGACGCATGACGGAGTCGGCCCGCTCCGCCCGGTGAAGGACGGGCGCTCCGAGCTCGCCGGCTTCGAGTATGGTGCCCGCACGCCGAATCCTCGGGCCGATCCCGAGGACCGGGGGACCCAGGTTGTTGGGGCTAATCCTGCGCTTTGAACGCGTGGAAGGCGCGGCTCTTTCCGCGCCAGCCCGTCAGCTAACCCCGGAGGCCGACGAAAGAGGACGACCTTCTTGCGGATACCCGCCCTGATGGCCCTGGGTCTCAGCTGCAGCGCGCTTGCCGGCGCGTCCGTCGCGACCGCCTCTGCGGGCGCGGGCGCGCAGAGCTCGGGAGGCGCCTCCGACACCAAGCAGAGCGCGTCGGCCACCACGTCGACGCCCAGCGCTCATCGACCGGTCACCGGCGCGCAGGTCGTCACCTACGCGAAGCGCTTCACGGGCGTCCCCTACGTCTTCGGAGCCAACGGCCCCCGCACGTTCGACTGCTCGGGTTACACGTCGTACGTGTACCGACAGTTCGGAGTTCGCCTCTCGCGCGGCTCGTACGCCCAGATGCGCCAGGGGCGCGCGGTCACAGGGCGGTTGCAGCTCGGCGACCTCGTCTTCTGGGAGGGCGGCGGGCACGTCGGCATATACACGGGCAACAACCGCTTCATCTCCGCAACCGTACACCGTGGCATCTGGGACTACTCCTTCAAGACCTGGCGAACGACGCAGCCCTACATGGCGGCGCGGCGCTTGTTGCCCGCAACGACGACGCCGACGGTCCGGCGCGCCCCAGCGGCGACGGCGGCTTCCTTCGGCACTCACGAGCCGCGCAACGGCGGAGCCGCCGACGCCAAACCGGGCCGCTAGGGAGCGCTCGGGCGGTTCGTCTCGACGAGTCGCGGTTGGGCTAGGCCGGCTCGTCGGGCGGTGGGGGCGCCGCTGGGCGCTCGGCGTGGGCGAGCCGGGTCTCGGCCGCGTCGCAGATGCGCTCGAGCTCGCGCATCCGGTCGGGGTCGGTCGCGCGCGGGCCGTACATCTTGGCCCGGTAGAGGTCGCGGCGCTCGCGGTGATAGCGGGGCTCGGCGCGCAGGTGCTCGAGCTCGGCAGAGTCGCTCATGGAGTCCTCTCGTGCGTCGAGGCCACGCCCGCCGGCTCGTGACCCGCGCACGCGCGCACCGGAACGCGCGGGTAGCGGGGGAACTGCGGCTGCGTGCGCGAGCGCCGGCAGAGGGAGAACGCCGAGCCGCGCGTATTGCGCACCACCTGTTGGTGGCGGCAGGTGTCGCACAGTCCCGCGCCGATCCCGATTCCCATGCCGATCGGGAGTATGGCGCGGGGACGCCGGCCGACCCGGAGTACCGCACTACACTTTATGAAGTGAAGACCTTTGGCCGTCTGCTCGGATTCCTGCGCCCCTATCGCGCCGGCGTCGCGTGGTCCTTCCTCCTCGCCGCGGGCGCGATGCTCGCGATCAGCGCGATCCCCTACCTGACGGGACGCGCGATCGACGCGGCCAAGGTCCACCACGACTCGCACGCGCTCGTGCGCCTCGCGCTGCTCATCGTCGGCGCCTCGGTGCTCGGCCTGGCGTTCAGCGTCGGGCGCCGGCTAATCGCGGGCCGCGTGTCGCTCGGCATCGAGTACGACCTGCGCAACGAGGTCTACGGCCATCTCCAGTCACTCGAGCTCGGCTTCTTCGATCACCAGCAGACCGGCCAGCTGATGTCGCGGGCCACGGTCGATCTGCAGGCCGTGCGCTTCTTCCTCGGCTACGGGCTCATCTTCATCGCCCAGTCGGTGCTCACGATCGCCATCGCCGCCGTCTTCATGTTCGCGAGCCAGCCCGGGCTCGCCGCGCTCGCGCTCGCCCCCGTGCCCTTCGTCGTGCTCATCGCCTGGCGCTACGGGCACCGTTCGCGGCCCGCGCTGCAGGAGGTCCAGCAGCGCATCGCCGAGCTCACCGCCGACGCGGAGGAGAACGTCTCCGGCGTGCGCGTGGTCAAGGCCTTCGCGCGCGAGGACCGTCAGTTCGCCCGCTTCGGAGACAGCGTGACCCGGGTCTTCGACCAGTCCATGTACTCCACGCGCCTGCGCGCCTTCTACAACCCGTTCATCGGCTTCGTCCCCAGCCTGGGCCTTGCGGTGATCCTCTTCGTTGGCGGGCGTCAGGTCGCGCACGGCTCGCTGACGATCGGGGAGTTCGCCGCGTTCTACACCTATCTCCTGCGCCTCATCTCCCCCATGCGCACGCTGGGGGTGATGCTCGGCGCCGCCCAGCGCGCGACCGCGTCGGGCGCGCGCGTGTTCGAGATCCTCGACCGGGCGCCGCGGATCGAGGCGCCGGCGCAGCCGCTCCCCCTCCCCGACGGCCCGGGCCGCGTCGAGCTCCGGGGCGTCTCGCTCACCTTCGAGGGCAGCTCGCAGCGCGCCCTGCGCGACGTGGACCTCGACGTCACCGGGGGGACTACGGTCGCCCTCGTGGGCGCCACGGGCGCGGGCAAGACCGCGCTCGTCTCGCTCATCCCGCGGCTCTACGACGCCACGGAGGGAGCGGTGCTCGTCGACGGCGCCGACGTCCGTGCGCTCGATCCGGCCGCGCTGCGCCGCGAGATCGCGATCGTCAACGACGACCCCTTCCTCTTCTCGGCCTCCGTGCACGAGAACATCGCCTACGCGCGTCCCGAGGCCACGCACGAGGAGGTGGAGCAGGCGGCCCGGCGGGCGCAGGCGCACGAGTTCGTCGCCGCGCTCCCCGACGGCTACGAGACACTGGTCGGCGAGCGCGGGCTCACCCTCTCGGGCGGCCAGCGCCAGCGCCTCGCGATCGCGCGCGCGCTCGTGGCCAACCCGCGCATCCTCATCCTCGACGACGCCACCTCCTCCGTCGACGCCTCGACCGAGCAGGAGATCAAGCTCGCGCTGCTCGAGGTCATGAGCGGGCGCACGACGTTCGTCATCGCCCACCGGCTGTCGACGATCGCGCTGGCCGACCGGATCGTCGTGCTCGAGAACGGGGGTGTCGGCGCGGAGGGAACGCACGAGGAGCTCCTCGAGGAGAACCCGCTCTACCGCGAGATCGTCGAGAAGGGCCTCCCCGACCAGGTCTTCCTCACCCGCAAGCCGCTCGAGCCCGAGGCGGTCGGGCTGTGAGCGCCGCCGAACCCCCCGCCTCAGCGGCGCGCCTGGGAGAGCTGCGCCGTCGGCTGCGCCAGACCCAAGGGCGCGGCCGCAAGCTGCGCGGTCTCATCGAGCTGCTGGGTCCCTACCGCGGGCGCGTGGCGCTCATGCTGCTCGCCCTCATCGCCGCCACCGCGGCGACGCTCGCTCCCGCCCCCCTGGCGAAGCTCGCGATCGACGAGGGGATCGCCAAGGGCGACCTTGCCGCGCTCGACTGGATCGTCCTCGCCTTCGTGGTCTCCGCGCTCGTCGGGTGGGGCGCCACCTACGCCCAGACCTACCTGGTCGGCTGGGTGGGCCAGCGCGCGCTGCAGGACCTCCGCCTCCAGCTCTTTCGCCACCTCCAGAGCCTGTCGATCGCCTACTACTCGCGCAACCGCGCGGGCGTGATCATCTCCCGTCTCACCAACGACGTGCAGGCGCTCGACCAGCTCGTGAGCGACGGGATCACCACCCTCTTTCAGTCCTCGCTCACGCTCGTGGGCACGGTGGTCATCCTGCTCCTGCTCGACGTGAAGCTCGCACTGCTGACGTTCCTGATCTTGCCGGTGCTCGGCGTCGCGAGCTTTCTCGTCCGCCTCGCCTCGGCCGACGCCTACCGGCTCACGCGCGAGCGGATCGGAGCGATCACGGGCTATCTGCAGGAGACCTTCTCGGGTATCCGCGTCGTGCGCTCCTTCGGCCAGGAGCCACGCCACCGGCGGCGCTTCGCCGAGCTGAACGCGGAGAACCGCGACGCCAACATGACGACGGTCAACCTGAACGCCGCCTACTTCCCCACCGTGGAGCTCCTCTCGGGGCTCGCCACGGTGATGATCCTGCTCGTCGGGGGCTTCGAGCTGCTCCACGGACGGATCGGGGTCGGCGTCGTCGTCGGCTTCATCGCTGCGCTCAACAACTTCTTCGACCCGATCCAGCAGCTCTCCCAGCTCTACACGACCTACCAGTCGGGGATGGCGGCGCTCGACAAGATCTTCGAGCTGCTCGACGAGGAGCCCGACCTGCGCGACGCCCCGAACGCCCACGAGCTCGCGCGGGTGCGCGGGGAGGTGAGCTTCGAGGGGGTCTCGTTCCGCTACGACCCCTCAGAGGAGGAGGCGGCTTGGGCGCTGCGCGACGTCGATCTGGTGGTGGCGCCCGGTCAGACCGTCGCCCTCGTCGGCGCGACGGGGGCCGGCAAGTCGACCTTCGCCAAGCTCGTGGCGCGCTTCTACGATCCCTCGGAGGGTCGGGTGCTCATCGACGGCCACGACCTGCGCGAGGTGAAGGCCTCCTCGCTGCGCTCGCAGATGGGAATCGTGCCCCAGGAGGCCTTCCTGTTCAGCGGTAGCGTGCGGGAGAACATCGCCTTCGGGCGCCCGGACGCCACCGAGGCCGAGATCGTCGCGGCGGCCCGGGCGGTCGGCGCCGAGGAGTTCGTCGCCGGCCTGGAGCAGGGCTTCGACACCGAGGTCGGCGAGCGGGGGGCCCAACTCTCGGCGGGCCAGCGCCAGCTCATCGCCTTCGCCCGCGCGCTCATCGCCGATCCGCGCATCCTCGTCCTCGACGAGGCGACCTCGAACGTCGACATCCACACGGAGACCCGGATCGAGCACGGGCTGCGGCGGCTGCTCGCGGGCCGCACGGCGTTCGTGATCGCTCACCGCCTCTCGACGATCCGCCACGCCGGGCGGATCCTCGTGCTCGACGGCGGCCGGATCGTCGAGCAGGGCACCCACGAGGAGCTCATCGCCGCCGAGGGCGCCTACTGGCGCCTCTACCGCGACTGGGCGGAGCAGGCAGCGGCCTAGGAGAGCTGCGGGGCAGGGATTCGAACCCCGATAACGTGCTCCAGAGGCACGCGTCTTGCCATTAGACGACCCCGCAAAGCGGCCAAGGATAACGAGGGCGAAATCGTCGACGCGTTCCCATGATGGGACCGCCGCGGCGCAGCTGCTCAGCCCGCCGGAAACCGCTCCGGCAACTCGTACTGAGCGTCGCCGAGCGCCATGACCATCGGCTCGCCCTCCCGCGCGGCGAGGAACAGCGGCACCTCGGGGTCCGTGGTCGCGAAGCCGACCGTAAGCACGCTGCGCCCGGGAAACAGCGCGGCGGCGTCGCGAACCGCGCGCCCGAGGTGGTCGAGGGCGCCGAGCGGTCCGGTCAGCCTCCCCGCCGCGACGTCGAGCTCCATCGGGGCAAAGCCCCGCAGCTCCGGCAGGGGCAGGACGACCGCCTTCTCGATGGCGTTCGCGGCGAGCGCACGCGAGGACTCGCCTTCGGTGACCTCGGCGCTGCCCTCGCCGTTCACCTCCACGAGGAGGGGAAGGCCGTCCTTGCCGCGGTCGAGCACCAGGATGGCCCGCAGGGCGTCGGCTCTCTCGACGAGCTCACGCAGCGTCGCGGCGACGGTCGCGAGCTCGAGGACGTGGAGGCGCTCAGCCACGCGGAGCGTTGTAGCAGCGCCCGAAGGAACGCGCGCGCATCGATGCCACACTGGAGGTCACCGAACACCAGCACCGCAAAGGAGCATTCATGCCGCGCGCCGTCTACAACGGAACGACCATCGCCGAGAGCGAGCAGACCGTCGAGGTCGAGGGCAACCAGTACTTCCCGCCCGACTCGATCAACCAGGAGCTCCTGAGCCCGAGCGACACCCACACGAACTGCCCGTGGAAGGGCGAGGCGAGCTACTACTCGCTCGAGGCCGACGGCGAGAAGAAGGCCGACGTCGCCTGGTACTACCCCGAGCCCAAGGCGGCCGCCGCGAACATCAAGGACCACGTCGCCTTCGGCGGGGACGTGACCGTCGAGGCGTGAGGCAGACGGCGCAGCCGGGTGCGCGAGGCGTGCCGAGTGCACCCGGCCTCGCGCGCGCGGCGCGCCTGCGGCGCATCATGGAGCGAGACGGCGAGGCCTGCGTGTGGTGTCGGCGTCCGCTCGCGCCCGGACACCCGGACGCGTCGCTCGAGCACGTCATTCCGCGGTTGAAGGGCGGTCCGGCGTGGCTCGAGAACGAGCTCTGCGCGTGCCGCTCGTGCAACCGCCGTCGCGGGCACACCGCCCCGGTGGCGTGGCTCGAGGCGTGTGCCGCGCGCGGCCTGGACCCTGACCTCGATGCGGTCGGGGCGAGCCTCGAGCGTCTGCGAGAAGCGATCGCGGGGCGGGCGGTCAGCGTCGCGCCCGTCCCTACCTCGACGGACAGCTTCGCCGCCTCGCCGCGCGCCCGGCGACACCGCGCGACGGCCGCGCTCCCCCGCCTACCGAAGTCGATCGCCGTTGGCGCTGAACACCGAGGTGATGTCGGACTCGAGGCCCGGGTCGAGGATGAGCAGCACCTCGTCGCCGGTCTCGATGACGGTGTCGGACTTCGGCACGAAGCCCGAGCCGCCACGAAGGACGGAGATGATGAGGCTCCCCTCGGGGAGGCTCACGTCGCAGACCCGGGCGCCGGCGGCAGCCGCTCCCTCCCCGACCTCGAGCTCGATGATCTCGAGGCGCTCCTCCTCGAGGGCGAGCAGCTGCACGAGCCCGTACTGCGGCACTTCGTGCTCGATCAGCCGGAGAATCAGGTCGGTGGCCGAGACCGCCGGCTGGATGCCGAGCAGCTTGAACGTGGGAAGGTTGCGTGGGTTGTTGACGCGCGCGACGATCCGCTCGCAGAGGTACTTCTCCTTGGCCATCTGGCAGATCAGCATGTTGTCCTCGTCGTCGCCGGTCACCGCGACCACGAGGTCCGCGCGAGATATGCCGGCGCGCTCGAGCACCCAGAGCTCGGTGGCGTCGCCGTACTGCACGGCGTGCTCGAGCTCCTGCTCGAGGACGAGGTAGCGCCGGCGGTAACCCTCGATGAGCGTCACCTCGTGACCCTTGGCCATGAGCTCGCGGGCCAGGTTGAAGCCCACCTTGCCGGCGCCGGCGATGATCGCGTACATATGCGGCTCCTGCCGGCGCGCGGTCTCCTAGGAGCCGAGCGCCGCCTCCTCGAGCATCACGATCGCGTGCTGGGTCGGGCAGATCGTCTGCAGGCCCTGCTCGGCGTACCAGCGCGCCCGGCCGGGATCGAGGACGCGCACGACCACCCGCTCGACGTTGAACTGCCGCTGGGCGATCTGCGCGATCACCAGGTTGGTGTTGTCGCCATTGGTGGAGGCGATGAACACGTCGGCGCGATCGATGCCCGCGGCCTCCAGAGCCTCGACCTCGAGCGCGGTGCCCACAGTGAAGAGCCCGCCCCGGTCCTCCCAGGTCTCGGCGCCGCCCTGGTCGAGGCGCTCGTGGGAGAGCGGGTCCTCGTCGAGGACGGAGACCTCATGACTCGTTTCGAGCGCCTTCTTGGCCAATGCGGAGCCGACCCGCCCAGCGCCGACGATGAGGACGAACACGGGGCGGGACTCTATCCGAGCCCGGTTCCTCAGCGCCCCGCCGGCGCCTGGTCGGCCGGGGGCACGGCGCCGTCCGCGGCGCTCGACTCGAGGACGGGCGGCGCGGGCGCGGGCGCGGGCTCCACCGCGGGGGCGGTGAGGATCACCCGGCACGGCGCCTTTCGCACCACGTACTTCGTCACTTCTCCCACGAAGTCGTCAAGCGGGCCGCTCGCTCCGCCCAGACGCGCGCCGCCGCGGATGCGCGAGGGCTCCTCGGCGCCGAGCACGATGGCCTCGACCCCTCGCCGGCCGGCCTCGTCGACCACCGCCTGGCCGGTGCGGCGCGCGCGCACGGTGGCGGTGGCCACCTCCACGCCCTCGTACTCCTCCCCCACCGCCTTGGCGCGCGCGAGCGCCCGGCGGGCGCGTTGGAGCTGCGCCTCGGGCAACGGGGCGTCCAGCGGCAGCGCCACCGGCACCTCGAACACCCACAGCGCCTCGATCACCGCTCCCTGCTCTTCGAGGTCGTCGTGCTCGTCGCCCGCGAGCCGCCCGGCGGTCTGGACGATGTCGTCGTCGATCGGGCGCCCGAAGAGCGGAACGAGGATCGAGCCGAACTCCGAGGGAGCGGCCTCGGAGCGCAGCGCGGTCTCGGGAACGGTCACGCGCGCGAGGATCGGCTTGCCGTCCGAGCGGCGGTAGGCGACGTAGAGCACGAGACCGCCGAGGAGCCAGGCCGTGCCGACGTAGCGCGCGCCCGCGTGGAGGATGAGCAGGCTCGCCCAGGCGGCGGCGGAGAGCGTGCCCCCGACCACGGCGGTGAGCGGAAGGCTCCGCCCCCGAAAGGGGACGGAGACCGGAGCGGTGTAGGGCCGCGGCCGGTCGGGCTCGCGGAAGCGCAGCGCGACCAGGGAGGCGTGGGCGATCGTGAAGGCGAGCAGCGCACCGAACGCGTAGATCCCGATGAGGAGCTCGAGGTCGGCGGGGATCACGAGCGCAGCGCTCAACAGCGCCGCGAGGACGATCAACACGACCGGCGTGCCCCGGCGGGGGTGCAGGCGCCCGAGCAGACTCGGCACCTGGCGGTTGGTCGCGAGGGAGTAGCCGACGCGTGAGAGCCCGAGCATGGCGGAGTTCGCCGCCGCCACGAGTCCCACCACCGCCACGGCGGCCACGGCGTAGGTCAGGACCTGCGCCAGCCAATGCGGGTGGAAGGCTTTGACCACTCCGAGCAGCGGCGCCTTGACGTAGCGCTCGCCGAGCTCGGTTCGGCCGCCCTGCACCGGGAGGGCGTTCACCGCGACGAAGGCGATCCCCACGTAGACCCCGACCACCACGGCGGTCCCCCCGCCCGCCAGGCGGCGCAGCGTTCGAGCTCGGGTGACGACCTCGCCCGAGAGGCTGGCCGCCGCCTCGAGCCCGGTGAAGGCGACGGTGGCGATCGTCAGCGCGAAGACGAGGTTGGGCCAGGAGGGCGTCGCCCCGAGGTGGATCGAGCGCACGAGCACGGCCGGATGGACCACGAGCGCCAGGCCGAGCAGGATCACGAGCGCCTGCAGGGCGAAGTCGGCGTAGGCGATGGCGACCCGGCGTTGCAGCCGGCTGGCGCTCAGGCCCCGGACGTTGGCCCAGGCCACGAACGCGACGATCCCGAGGGCGATCACCAGCTCGAAGGCGCCGTCGTCGAACGAGCCCCAGAACGCCGCGAGGTAGTTGGCCGCGGCCAGCGCGGTGACCGCGACGAGGATCGCGTAGTCGAGCAGGATCACCCACCCGGCGACGAAGGAGACGAGCTCGTTGAAGGCATAGCGCGCGAAGACCGTGGAGCCGCCGCGCTCCTGGTGCAGGGAGGCGCCCTCGACGTAGGTCATCGCCGCCAGCCCGAACAGGATTCCCACCACGACGAACACCACGGGCGTGAGGCCGAGGGCCCGGTGGGCGACCACGCCGAGCGCGAAGTAGACGGAGGAGATCGAGGCCGTGTAGACGACCGCGAACAGCGCGCGCGCCGAGATCTGGCCCTGGTTCACGTGTCGCGGGCCTGGAGCAGGAGTCGTCCGGCCCCCGCCGCCACAAAGAGGACGCCGAGGATGAGTCCGAGCGCCAGGCCGCCGCCTCCCGCGAGCAGCGTGCGCACGAAGAGGGCGATCCCGATGAGGATCATGCAGATCGAGAAGAAGCTGGTCGTCGTGCGCCGGAGGCGAGGCGGAGGGGCCATGGACTGGGAGCGAAGCGTAGTCGCCGCCGCGCTCAGGAACCGGCCACGAGCGGGAGGGCTCCGCCCCGCCGGTCGGGCTCCGAAGCGGCCACCTCGGGCTCGGACTCGATGATCACCCGGCACGGCCGCTCGCTCAGCACGGTCTCGAGCGTCTTGCCGAACTGCGAGCTTCCGCTGCGACGCGGCATGGGCATGACGATCGCGCGCGCCTGCAGCGTTCGCGCCTCGTCGATGACGCGCCGCCCGGCCTGGCCGGCCCGGACCTTCTCCCAGTGACCCGATACCCGCCGTCCGCCCTGCAGGCGCGCCTGCTCGATGATGCTCTGGGCGGCCGCCTCGGCCTCGGGCAGCGGGGCGTCGATCGGGCTCGAGCTCGGAACGAGGATGGTCACCAGCACATGGATCCCGCGCCGGCGCCGTGCCGCGAGCCGCTGCGCGGTGGCCAGGACCTGGGGCGAGAAGCGCGACTCGTCGAAGGCCACGAGGACCGATTCGTACTCCGCCTCGCGGTCGACGACCGGCTGCGCAATCGCGACCTTCCTCGTGGTCACGAGGTCTAGCCCCTGGCGGCGGCGATAGACGACATAGACCGCCACTCCCATGACGAGCCACCCGACTCCCGTCGCGGCGACGTCGAGGTAGAGGGCCGTGACCGTCACAAAGGCGAGCGCGGTCCCGAGGCCGCCGAGCACCGCGAACAGGGGCAGCTCCCGGCCGCCCAGGCGCAGCGTCCCCGGACCGCGGTAGGGACGCTCCCGGTCGGGCTCGCGCATCCGCAGCCGCACGACCGACAGGTGCGCGATCGTGAACGAGAGCATCGCCCCGAACGCGTAGAGGTTCCCGAGGAACGTCGCCTTTCCCGGGATCAGGGTCAGGCAGGCGATCCCGCCGAAGACGATGATCCCGATCCACGGCGTCCGGTAGCGCGGATGGAGCTGGCGGATGGGGTCGGGAAGCTGGCGGTGCAGGCCCATGGAGTAGACAAGGCGCGAGACCCCGATGATGCCGGCGTTCGTGGCGATGAGCAGGATCGTCGCGGCGAGCAGGCCGACGTAGATCTCTCCCGCGTGCTGGAGCGGCCCCAGGTGGAGCTGCTTGACCACGCCGAGGATCGGGTCACCCGCGAAGCCGCCCTTCTCCTCGGGCAGGCCGAGGAGCGTCTGGCAGCGGCCGGCCGCGTCGCACTTCACGGGCAGCGCCGAGAGCGCCACCGCGGGCAGCGCCGCGTAGATCGCGAAGACGGCGATGACCACCCGCTTGATGGCCAGGGGGATCGTCCTGGTCTCGTCCTGTGCCTCCTCGGCCATGTTCGAGATCGTCTCGATCCCCGTGTACGCGATCATCGCCACGGGGATCGCGACGAGGAACTCCTTCCAGTGCGGCGCCGTTCCCAGATGCACGTTGTGGATCAGCGTGTGCGGGGAGAAGACGAGGAACGCGCCCGCGAGCACGAGCAGCAGCTGGGTGCCGAAGTCGGTCACGGCGAGCGCGATGTTCAGGCGGGCGGCCTCCTTGACTCCCACGACGTTGATCAGGCTCAGCGCCGCGACGATGAAGACTCCGCAGATGATGTCGCCCGGCGAGTGGCGCAGCGCCCCCCAGAACAGGCCTCCGATGTAGTGGGGCACGAAGAACGCCGAGATGGCGATCGTGATGACGTAGTTGAGCATCTGGCCCCACGCCGCGAAGAACGACCAGAACTCGTTGAACGCATGGCGCGCGAACGAGGAGGAGCCGCCGGCCTCCGGATACATCGCCGTCGCCTCCGCGTAGGTGGCGGCCGTTAGGTAGAAGATCACGCCGCTGATCACGAAGACGATCGGCGTGAGCCCGAGCGCGAAGGAGGCGACCAGCCCGAGCGCGTAGTAGATGGAGGAGCCGACGTTGCCGTAGGCCGTGGAGAAGAGGGCGTTGACTCCGAGCACACGCTCGAGGCCGGGCAGGCGGCGTTCGGCCATGAGGGCGGATTGTAGGTCCGGCGCGGTCGCCCTCCGCCGCCGGGCAGCGGCCGCTAGGGTCCCCCGCGTGAGCGGGCGCATCGTGGTCTTCGGCGCGACGGGGTACACCGGGCGGCTGGTCGCCGAGGCGCTCGTGCGCCGGGGCGCGCGACCGGTGCTCGCCGCCCGCAGCGCCGAGAGGCTCGGCGTGCTGGCCGAGGAGCTCGGCGGTGGCCTCGAGACCGTCACGGCGGACGTGAGCCGCCCGGCGAGCGTCCGCGCGCTCGTCGAGCGCGGCGACGTGCTCGTCTCCACTGTGGGGCCGTTCGCCCGCTGGGGCGCGGCGGCGATCGAAGCCGCCATCGCCGCCGGCGCGCACTACGTCGACTCGACGGGCGAGCCGCCGTTCATCCGTCGCGTCTTCGAGCACTGGAGCGGCGCGGCGCAGTCCGCCGCCTGTGGCCTCTTGACCTCCTTCGGCTACGACTGGGTGCCCGGCAACCTCGCCGGTGCGCTCGCCCTCGAGGCCGCCGCCGGCGCCGCCGCCGCCGTCCACGTCGGCTACTTCATGACCGGCAAGGTCGATCCGCGCGAGGCGATGAGCGGCGGCACCGTCGCCTCGCTCGCCGGCGTGGCCCTCGCTCCCTCCTTCGCCTGGCGCGACGGTCACCTCGTGAGCGAGCGCGGCGCCGTCCGGGTGCGCTCGTTCGCCGCCGGCGGCTCCGCGCGGCTCTCCGGGGTCTCCGTCGGCGGCTCGGAGCACTTCGCCCTGCCGCGCCTGCAGCCCGGGCTGCGCGAGGTCGACACCTACCTCGGCTGGTTCGGCCCTCTCTCCCGGGGGATGCAGGCGTTCTCGGCGGTGGGAGAGCTCGCGGGACGGGTCCCGGGGCTCACCGAGGGCCTTGCGTCGCTCACCGAGCGCTTCGTGAAGGGCTCCTCCGGCGGGCCCGACGCGGCGACGCGGGCGCGCACGGGCTCGCGGGTGATCGCCGAGGCGCTGGACGCGAACGGAGTCGTGCTGGCGCGGGCGGAGCTCACCGGACCCAACGGATACACGTTCACCGGCGATGTGATCGCCTGGGCCGCTCAGCGGATCTCCGAGCACGGCCTGGAGGGCACGGGCGCGCTGGGCCCGGTCGACGGCTTCGGGCTGGCCACCCTTTCGGCCGGGTGCGCCGAGGTCGGCCTGGTCGCCTCCTCAGGCTGAGGCTCGCGGGCCGGAGAGGGCCTGGCCGTCAGTGGCCGTTGCCGCGCCCGTTGCCGTTGCCGTTTCCACGGCCGTTGCCGTTTCCGTTGCCATGACCGTGGCCGTGGCCGTGGCCCCCGCCCTGCTCGGAGCCGCCCGCCCCGGGGGCGCTACCCGCCCCGGGGGGCGCTACCCGCGCCGGGGGCGACGGTCGAGCCGGATCCGTTGGACGAGCCCGGTCCCCCGCCCGCTCCGGGCGCGATGACCTGACCGGGCGCCGGATTGGCGCCCAGGCCGGGGATGACGTCCCCGATGCCCAGGCCGGGCGCGATGCCCGGTCCCGGCGCTCCGTCCTGGCCCGGCGCGATCGGCTGGCCCGGGGCACTACCGGGCCCCGGGCTCACGCCACCCTGTCCGGGCGCGATCTGCGGTCCGGGCGCTACGCCCGGACCGGGGTTGGCGCCCGTCCCCGGCGCGGGGCCCGGCGCGGGACCCGAGCCGGGCGCGGTGCCCGGAGCAGGACCGGCGCCCGGGCCGGCTGTTGTTTGCGAGCCCGCTCCCGTGCCCGGGCCGGGGTTGACCCCGTGCCCGTGCCCGCGAGGCCGAACGGCCGTGCCGTGATGCTTAGGAGCTCCGTGTCCGACGCCTTGATGGACCGGCGTCGCGTTGCCGACCGGAGGGTGTCCGGGCGTGGGCTTCGGGGCCGCCGCGGGACGCTGAGGAGCCGCGAGGGACTGTGGCGAGTGGTGCGGATGGGCGCGAAGCCGGCGGGAGGAGATCGCCGCCCCGCCGGAGATCGTGCGGCTGACGGGCCCGCGGATGACCGCGGAGCGAGGCGCCGCCGGCGCGACGATGCTCGCCACCCGAGACGCCGGCCGGCGCGGAGAGGTGGAGGACGCACGGCGGCCAGGGTGGGCGGGCCCGCGCGTCTGCCAGGCGGGATGAGTCGGTCCGGCACCGTTCTGCGCCTGCGAACCCACGCCTGACGCGGCGACGGTCGCGATCGCCCGGTGCGAGTGGCCTGCCGGCTTGAGGATCGGCCCGAGCGCGACACCGCCCACGGCCGCCGTGGTGGCGGCGGTGGCCATCACGTTGGCCACCGACGACGCGTTCGCGGTCCCCAACCCGTCGCCGAACCACGAGACGAGCCTCTGAGGCACGTTGGCCAGGATCGTCCACACGGCCAGCGGGCGCATGCCGCCGTAGCAACGGCAGAAGGCGCGCACCGCGTCGGGATCGAGCTGGGTGCCGGCCTCGGCGTGCAGGATGTCGAGCGCCCGCTTGTGCGCGTGAGCCGCGCGGTAGGCGCGGGTCGAGGTGATCGCGTCGAAGGTGTCGGCCACCGCGATGATGCGCGCGCCGACCGGAATGGCGTCGCCCGCCAGCCGGTCGGGGTAGCCCGTCCCGTCGAGCCGCTCGTGGTGGTGGCGCACCATCGCGGTCAGCTCGGCGTCGCGGAGGGTCTCCACCATCGACGCTCCCTCGACGGGGTGGAGCTTGATGATCCCGAACTCCTCGTCGGTCAGCTTGCCCTCCTTGTGCAGTACGGCGATCGGGGTCTTGACCTTCCCGACGTCGTGCATGGCCGCGGCCGTCCGGACCTTCGCGACCTCCGCCGGCGACATGTTCATGCGCTTGGCGATGTTCGAGGCATGCCGCGCCACCCGCCGCGAGTGGCCGTGGGTGTAGGCGTCTCGGGCCTCGAGCGTCGCGGCGAGCTGGCGCAGCAGGCCGACGCGCTGCTCGTCGCTCAGCCGTCCACCGGGCAGGTTCCGGGGTGCTCCGTCCGCCAGGCCGAGCAGGTCGGAGGCCGCGGCCAGGCGGCGCTCGATGCGCCAGCGCTGCACCCATCCCCACAGCATGAGCTCGCCGAACAGGATGTCCTCCGAGTGGACTCGCGTCTTCCAGAAGGCGCCACCGAGGTAGGAGGCGCCGAACGACGCCGCGGCGCCCACGCCGGCCGCCACCCACGAGGACGTGACCGCGTCCGAAGCGCGCAGCCACCACACCAGCAGGACGGGGCACACCGCGACGACGAAGGTCACGACCACCGCCAGCGGTAGGTAGAAGATCAGCTGACGGTTGCTCTGCTTGCCCACGAGGCTCCCCTGACGACGGCTGGAGCCCGGGATATCGTCCATATGCGGTGAGCCCTTGAAAAAGTGCTCGGCGGTCTGGCCATCGACTCCGGCCTCGCCTCGACGCGATGAGGCCTGTCGCGTCGTGCTGAGGGCCCTCCGCGGCGGGTCGAGGAAGAGGCGGATGATGCTCACCGGCGGGTGCTCAACCCGCCTTCTCCTCTCGCGCAGCCCAGCGCCGCCCGCGAGCGCTCCGAGGACGAGCGCGCCGACAAAGCCAGCCCGGTCCGCGCTGGCGAGGTCGACGCCGCCGGGCAGGATGAACGCGTCGGCGGTGGCGCTCAGCGCTCAGCAACTGCTGGAGCTCGAGCCGCCCGGCTCACCGCGAAACTTAGGTGATCAGCGGGATGATCAGGATCGCGACGATGTTCGCGACCTTGATCATCGGGTTGATCGCGGGGCCGGCGGTGTCCTTGTAGGGATCGCCGACGGTGTCGCCGGTGATCGACGCGGCGTGGGCCTCCGAGCCCTTGCCGCCGTACTCGCCGTCCTCGATCAGCTTCTTGGCGTTGTCCCACGCCCCGCCGCCCGAGGTCATGGAGATCGCCACGAAGAGGCCGACGACGATCACGCCGACGAGCAGGCCGCCGAGCGCCTTGGCGCTCAGCACGCCGACCACGAGCGTGACGAGGATCGGGATGAGCGAGGGAAGGATCATCTCCCGCTGGGCGGACTTGGTGACGATGGCCACGCAGGTGGCGTAGTCCGGACGGTCGGTGCCCTCCATGATCCCCGGCTTCTCGCGGAACTGCCGGCGGACCTCCTCAACGACCTCGCCGCCGGCGCGGCCGACGGCCTCGATCGAAAGCGCCACGAACAGATAGACCATCAGACCGCCGATGAGGAGCCCGACCAGCACCACCGGGTCGTCGATCCGGAAGGTGATGCCCTTGCCCGGGCCGAGCTTGGAGTTCAGCTCCTCGCGGAAGGCGGCGAAGAGCACGAGCGCGGCGAGCACGGCGGAGCCGATCGCGTAGCCCTTGGTTACGGCCTTCGTGGTGTTGCCGACCGCGTCGAGCGGGTCGGTGACGTTGCGCACGTCCTCGGGGAGATCGGCCATCTCCGCGATGCCGCCCGCGTTGTCGGTGATCGGCCCGAAGGCGTCGAGCGCGACGATCAGCCCGGTGAGCGAGAGCTGGGCCATGACGGCCACTCCGATCCCGTAGATGCCGCCGAGCGCGTTGGCCCCGAGGATGCCCAGAGCGAGGACGAGCGCGGGGGCAGCCGTGGACTGAAAGCCCTGCGCGAGCCCCTGGATGATGTTCGTCGCGTGGCCGGTCTGCGAGGCCCGCGCGGTGGAGCGCACGGGCGGGAAGCGTGTCGAGGTGTAGTAGTCCGTGATGAAGAAGAGGGCGGCGGTGATGCCGATCCCGATCAGCGAGCAGAGGTAGAGGTTGCCGACGCTCGCACCCTTCACGCCGTCGAGCAGGAAGTAGGTCACGGGGTAGAACGCGGCGGCGGCGAGCAGGCCCGAGACGATCAGCCCCTGGTAGAGCGCGCGCTCGACGTTGCCCGACTTCGAGCGCACCGCGAAGGTGCCGATGATCGAGGCGATGATCGACACGCCGCCGAGCACGAGCGGGTAGAGCGCCGCCTGGGTCAGGTTGGCCTTGAAGGTGAGGACGCCGAGGAGCATGACCGCCACGGCGGTGACCGCGTAGGTCTCGAAGAGGTCGGCGGCCATGCCGGCGCAGTCGCCCACGTTGTCGCCCACGTTGTCGGCGATCGTCGCCGGGTTGCGCGGATCGTCCTCGGGGATGCCGGCCTCGATCTTGCCCACGAGGTCGGCGCCCACGTCGGCGCCCTTGGTGAAGATCCCTCCGCCGAGGCGGGCGAAGACGGAGATGAGCGAGCCGCCGAAGCTCAGGCCGATGAGCGCATCGATCGTCTCCTTGGGCTTGATGCCGAAGAACGAGGTGAGGATGCCGTAGTAGGCCGCGACGCCGAGCAGCGCGAGCCCGACCACGAAGAGTCCGGTGACCGCTCCGCCGCGGAAGGCGGCGGCCAGCGCGGGCGGAATACCGCCGCGAGCGGCCTCGGCCACGCGGGCGTTGGCGCGCACGGAGACGTTCATCCCGATGAACCCCGCGGCGGCGGAGAGCAGCCCGCCGAGCAGGAAGCCGATCGCCACCTTGATGTCCTGAATGAAGATGAGCGCGACGAAGAGCAGCGCGCCGACGCCGGCGATCACCGCGTACTGGCGCTTCAGGTACGCCGAGGCGCCCTCCTGCACGGCGAGGGAGATCTCGCGCATGCGCTCGTTGCCCGGGGAGAGGGCGAGCAGCGAGCGCGAGGTGAGCGCGCCGTAGAGCACAGCGGCACCGGCGCACACGAGCGCGATGACGACCCCGTGGTCTCTCAGGAATGCACTCAAGGAAGGTTCCTCCGAAGTCAGTGGGAAGGCGGGGCGGCGCGCCGGCGAGCGCGCCGAGGAGAAGCGGGCGAGCGGCCAAAACGACGCCGCCGCTGCCCGTCAAAGGCGGCGGCAGTCTAGCGTTCCCCGCGGTCGAACCGCGAGGGGGGGACCGGGGTGGTTCAGCGGCCGGGCACCCAGAGTCGCCCGGTGGACTGGGCGCTGCCCGGGCCGGCGGGACTCTGGGGCGGGGGTTCAGGAGCAGGCGCCGCGGCGGCTCCCTCCGCGGGAGGCGCGCCGCCGGCCTGCACGAAAGCCATCTGGAGCTGGGAGAGCGCGTCGCGGATCGGCCGGAGCTGCTCGGGCGCGGCGCGCTCGATGACCCCGAGCTGCGCGCGGACGGCGTCGACCGCGAGAGCCACCTGCTCGAGGTCGCGCTCGCCCTCGGTGCCCGGCGCGACTCCCGTACGGCGAAAGCCGATGTTGAGCATCGAGACGACGCCCTGGAGCAGGATGTCGGCCACGCCGACGCGCTTCATCTCCTCCTCGAGCGCCGCGCGCAGCTCCTCCTCGGTGGGCTCGGGCTCGGCGCCCGCACCGGGCTCGGGGCCGACGCTCATTCGCACACCGCCTGGGCGGCGTAGGTATCGCGGGTCTCGCGCACGGAGACAGCGTAGACCTCCGGCGCGTCGGCCCCCGTGTCGATCATCCGCCGCTGGCGCTGGGCCCCGTTGAGCTCGGGCAGCGAGACGTCGAGGCCGAGCTCCCCGCGCGCCGGCTCACACCAGACGAGCAGCCGCTCGAGCGCCTCCTCCGCTTCGAGCTCGCGGCCGGCGGCGAAGTCGACGAGCCGGCCGTCGCGCCCGTAGCGGATCGCGCGCCAGAGGTTCTCCTCGAGCAGGCGGCGCGGCTGCGGGTCGGACGGGCGTCCCTCGTCGGCGTCGCGGGCCGCCTGGGCCACGCAGGCGACGATCAGCGCCGCGAGCGCGTCGGACTCGGGCGCCGTGCTCTGTGCGTCGCAGATCCTCACTTCGACCGTGCCGAAGCCGAAGTGCGGGCGCAGCGACCACCACACCTGGGTGTACTCGACGATCGAGCGCGTGCGCAGCAGCAGGTCGATGTAGTCGCGGTAGGACGCCCACGAGCCGTAGTGGTCGGGGATCCCGCAGCGCGGAAAGCTCTTGGTGAAGACCTGGGTGCGCGCGGAGTGCAGGCCCGCATCGCGGCCGTCGAGGTAGGGCGAGTTGGCGGAGAGCGCGAGCAGCACGGGAGCGACCGGACGCAGGCGGTCGCACACCTCGACCGCCCGGTCGGCGCCGCGCACGCCGACGTGGACGTGAAGGGAGAAGGTGTTGTTGCGCCGGGCCACCATCTGCAGGTCGCGCTCGAGGCGGCGGTAGTGCTCGGTGTCGATGATCTCCTGCTCGCGGTAGTCCGCCCACGGATGGGTCCCCGTGGCCCCGAGCGCGACCCCGTGCTCGGCGGCGAGGGCGAAGAGGCGGCGGCGGCACTCGCGCTGGTGCTCGAGCGCGTCCTCGAGGCCCTCCCCCCTTCCCGAGCGGATCTCGATCTCCGAGGAGATGAGCTCGCCGGCGACCGAGTCGCGCAGCACCTCGTCCTCGGCGGCCGCCGCCTTGAGCGCCTCGTAGCGGCCCACGAGATCCAGCGAGGCCGGATCGAGGATCGCGAACTCCTCCTCCACCCCGACCGTGAAGTCGGTGGAGGCCTCGAAGGCGGCGAAGGCGGAGTCGAGGTCGATGGCCACGGCGGCCGCGGACGTCAGGTCAGATAGAAGTAGAGCGCGTAGAGGAGATCGACGGCTGGACTCGAGGTGTGAACCGTCACCTCGGGGGGGACGTCGACGAGCGCCTCGGAGTAGTTGAAGATGATCTTCACGCCCGCGTCGACCAGCAGGTCGGCGAGCGGTTGGGCGGCGCTCGTGGGCACGGCGAGGACGCCGACGATGATGTCCTCCTCCTCGACCACGCTCTTCAGCTCATCGGTGTGGTGGATCCGGTGCGGGCCGATCGAGCGCCCGACCTTGTCGCGATCGACGTCGAAGATCGCGACGACCCGGAAGCCGTGGTCGGCGAAGATGTCCGAGGAGGCGATCGCGAGGCCGAGGTTGCCGGCCCCGAACAGCGCGATGTTGTGCTGGCCCGAGGTGCGCAGGATCTTGCGGATCTGTGAGACGAGCGAATCGACGTTGTAGCCCACGCCGCGCTTGCCGAACTTGCCAAAGCCCGAGAGATCGCGGCGGATCTGCGTCGAGTTGACGTGCGTGTAGTCCGAGAGCTCCTGGGAGGAGATCGTCTCCTTGCCCATCTTGCGGGCCTGGGTGAGCACCTGGAGGTAGCGCGAGAGGCGGGCGGCGACCCCGAGCGAGAGCTTCTCGCCGGCGCCGTCCTCGCTGCCCGCCGCGGCTTGGTGCACGAAGCTCATCTCCCTGCTCACTCTACCCCGGCGAGCCGCGCCCGCAGATCGGCCTCTTCGACGAAGAACTCGAAGTGCTCCTCCCCGTCGATCGTCACCACGGGGATCCGCTCGAGGTAGCGGCGCAGCAGATGCTCGTCGGCCTCGATGTCGCGCTCCTCGAAGCGGAAGGGCACCTGGGCCCTGACCCGCTCGAGGACCGCGCGCGCCTCCTCGCAGAGGTGGCACCCCGGGCGCCCGTAGAGGACGACCTCCCGGCGGCCCGACGAGCTCACAGCCCGCGCTCGCCCGAGGCGTAGGCGTCGAGGCTCAGGTAGTCGGGAAAGGCGAGCGGCGGGAGATAGCGCGCGGCGCTCGCGATCATCGCCGCGTTGTCGGTGCAGAGCGCGAGCGGTGGGACCTCGAGCTCGTCCGCGAGGCCCTGCACGCGCGCTCGCAGCGGGCCGTTGGCGGCGACGCCCCCGCCGAGAGCCAGGCGGCGCAGTCCCGTCTGCGCGAGCGCCGCCTCGACCCGCAACGCGAGCGCCTCGACGATCGCGTGCTGGTAGGCGGCGGCGAGGTCGGCGCGGCGACGAGCAACCTCCTCCTCCCCCAGCTCCCGCACCTTGTAGAGCAGGGCGGTCTTCAGGCCGGCGAAGGAGAAGTCGAGCCCCGCGACGCGCGCGCCGGTGGGGAAGGAGAAGTCCGCGGGATCGCCCTCGCGGGCGAGCCGCTCGAGCGCGGGGCCGCCCGGGTAGCCCAGGCCGAGCAGGCGCGCTCCCTTGTCGAAGGCCTCGCCGGCCGCGTCGTCGAGCGTCGTGCCGAGCACCTCCCATTCCGGTCCGTGGCCCTCGACGCGGGCGAGCAGCGTATGGCCGCCGGAGGCGATCAGGCACAGGAACGGCGGCTCGAACGGGTGCGGGGCGAGGAAGTTCGCCGCCACGTGGCCGTGCAGGTGATCGACGGGCACGAGCGGCAGGCGGTACGCGGTGGCGAGCGCCTTGGCGCTCGCCACTCCGACGAGCAGGGCGCCCACGAGGCCGGGGCCCTGGGTCACGGCGATCGCGTCGAGCTCGGGCAGGCTCGCGCCGGCCTGCGCGAGAGCGTCGGCCACCACGGCGTTGACGAGCTCGAGGTGGTGGCGCGAGGCGATCTCGGGCACAACCCCGCCGTAGCGGTCGTGTACCCCTTGCGAGGAGATCACGTTGGCTCGGATCTCGCCGCGGGCGGTGATGACGGCGGCGCAGGTGTCGTCGCAGCTCGTCTCGAGGGCGAGGATCACGCCGGCTCGGCCGAGGGCAGCGGCTCTCCCGCCGCGAGCGTGGCCGGCGTGCGCCACATGATGAGCGCGTCCTCGCCGTTGTCCTGGTAGTAGCGCCGGCGCATGCCCGCGGGCCGGAACGCGAAGCGCTCGTAGAGGGTGATCGCCGCGGCGTTCGAGGGCCGGACCTCGAGTGTGAACTCCGCTTCCGGGTCGCCCGCGCGCTCGAAGAGCCGCACGAGCAGAGCGGAGGCCACGCCGCGCCGGCGCTCCCCGGGGTCGACGGCGATGTTCATCACGTGCCACACCCGGTCATAGCGCGAGCAGATCAGGTACCCCACGAGCCGGCGTCCGCGGAGGGCGGCGAGGCATATGCCCGAGGGCTTGGAGAGCTCGAGGACGAACATCGCCAGGGACCACGGAGTCGGGAACGCACGGCGCTCGACGACCGCGACCTGGGGCAGGTCGGAGTAGGAGAGGCGGCGGATCTCGAGCGGCTCGCTCATGGCGCGGGCTCGCTCGCGCGCCGGCGCAGCTCGGCGTCGGGCAGGCGCACGTAGTCGGGGAGGACGTCCCCGGCGGCGCTCGGCTCGACGCGGAGGCACCGCAGGCAGTGGAAGGCCGCGTTGACGGTATGCAACGGTGAGTCGTCCTCCGGGACGCTGGCTCCGGCTTGCGCCAGTTGGTCCCGGAATCGTACCGCCCCGTCTCCCACCGCCAGCGGTGCGGCCCGCAGGGCTCGAACCCGCTGGGCGAGCGCGCTCGGGGCGAGCGCGGCGGGCCGCAAGAGCTCCTCCTCCGCGTGCCAGCCGGCCGCGAAGGCCTCACTGCGGCGCGCGTCGATGACCGCGAAGACCGGGCGGCCGGGGCGGGGCTCCGAGGCCTGCGCGGCGACGGCGAGCGCCCGGAGCGTCGAGGCGCCGAGGAGCGGCAGTCCGCGAGCCTGGGCCAGCGCACGCGCGGTGGCGATGCCGATTCGCAGCCCCGTGAACGTCCCGGGCCCGGTGCCCACCACGAGCCGCTCGACGTCCTCCCAGCCGGTGCTCGCCGCGGCGAGCACCTCCTCGAGCATCCCGAGGAGGTGGGTGGCGTGGCCCGGGCGCTCGCCCGGCGCGGGCAGGTGCAGGCGCTGCACGCCGTCGCCGGCGCCGTCGCCGTCGATGAGGGCCACCGAGGTCGCCGCGGTCGCCGTGTCGAACCCGAGCACCTTCACCCTTCCTCCTCGGCGATCTCCACCCTCCGGCGGTCGGCGTCGAGGTGGGTGAGGCTTACCCGCACGCGGCGCCCCGCGGCCCGGAGCTCGCGCTCGGCGGCCTCGGGCCACTCGACGAAGGCCACACGGTCGGGGCGCAGGTAGTCGGCGAGCAGGCCGGGATCCTCGTCCTCGAGCGAGCCGAGGCGATGGAGGTCGAGGTGGGAGACGCCAAGCTCCCGTCCCTCGTAGCGCCGGCCGATGACGAACGTCGGGCTCGTGATCGGGCCGCTCACCCCGAGGGCGCGACACGCCCCCCGGACGAAGGAGGTCTTGCCCGCCCCCATTTCGCCGCAGAGGAGGACGAGATCGCCGGGCCGCAGCGTGGCCGCAAGCCGAGCCCCGAGCGCCTCGGTCTCCAGCGGCCCTGCCGTCTGCTCCGCGGCCCGTCGCTCAGGCGACACTGCGCGCCCGAAGGCGCAGGCTCAGCCCCGTGGCGACGAGCACGCCGCCGGCGAGCGCTTCGAGCCAGGTGTCCATGCCGGTGCGGGGAAGCTCGCCCGGGGCGCTGCCCGAAGCCGGCGTGGGCCCTGCCTCGGCCTGGCGCGCCGCCGGCTTCGTGCTCGTGGTGTTGCCGGCGCTCGCCGAGAGGGTCGAGCTGCTCGAGCTCGACTTGGCGCTCGGGGAGGGCGACGACGTGCCCGTGCTCGTGCTCGAGCCGTGGCCGGAGGAGTGGTGGTGCGTGGTGCCGCTACCGCTGCCGTTGCCGAACGGGTCCTGGTACTGATCCTGGCCGGCGCTCCCCTGAGCGGCGGCGGAGGCCGGCAGGGCCAGGGCGAGCAGGGTGAGAAGGGTGGTGAGGTGGCGTGTGGGAGGCATGGTCTCCTCATGCTAGACGTCGAAGCGGGCAGGAAGTTGCGGCTCGACCCGGGCCGTTTCCCTGTTTGGCGCGCAGAGCCGAAGTCCTGCCGACCGGCCGGAGTCGAGGAGCGGGCGGCGGAGGGCCTTTCCGCTAGCTTGAAGCGCCGATGGACGAGGCCTCTCCCTCCACCGGATCGCGCCGAGCGGACCTCTCGGCCCGGGTTCGCCGTGCGAGCTCCTCCGACACGGGCAAGGCCACCGGGCTGGCGATCGCCGCGCTCGTGCAGAACGTCTTCGGCCTGCTCTTCACGCTCGTGTTCACCCGCGTGCTCGGCGCCGACCAGTACGGCTCGCTGGGGGTGCTCGTCGCCGGCTACTTCTTCGTCCTCAGCGTGCCGGGGCAGGCGATGCAGGTGGCGGCGGCGCGCCAGACCACCTTCGGCGGCCTCGGCGAGGGACCGGGGCTCTCGGCGACGGTCACGCGCTGGACCCGGGATCTCGCGCTCGTGTGCCTCGGCCTCGGCGTGGTCGCGTCGATCTTCCGCGTCCAGCTCGCGGAGCTCATGGGCGTCAAGGAGTCCTGGGCGGCTGCGGCGGTCCTACCCACGGGCGCGCTCTGGCTCCTGCTCTCGATCGAGCGCGGGATACTGCAGGGGCTGCGCGCCTACCGTCTCGTCGCCTGGAGCATCATCCTCGAGGCCGCGGGGCGCCTGCTCACCGGCCTCGCGCTCGTGCTCCCCGGCTTGGGCGTGACCGGCGCCTTCCTCGGCACCCCCCTCTCGCAGCTCATCATGGCGGCGGCGCTCTTCGTGCTGCTGCGCCGGCGCCTCGGGGCGCCCGCCGACGACGGGCGCCGGCACAGCCTGCTCGCGCTCTTCGGCCGGCACTGGACCTCGCTGCTGGCGCTCGGACTCTTCGCCCTGCTGCAGACGCTCGACCAGCTCGTGGTCAAGCACCAGGTGGGCGGAGGACGGGCGGGCGCCTACATCGCCGCCACCGTGGCCGCCAAGGCCGTCGTGTGGGTGGCCATCGGCGTCGGGCTGCACCTCCTCCCCGAGGCGACGCGGCTCGCCGTCGCGGGCGAGGACCCACGGCCCGCGCTGCGCAAGGCGCTGGCGATCATCGTCGCGCTCGCCACCCCGGCGCTGCTGATCTTCCTCCTCGTGCCCAAGCTGCTGCTGCGCACCGCGTTCGGGCACCCGGAGTACGTGCAGGCGAGCGGCGCTCTAGCCATCCTCGGCGCCGCCTTCGCCGTGCTCGCCCTGACCTATTTGTGCGTGCAGTACCTGCTCGCGCTCGGGCGCGTCATCTTCCTCCCGATCCTCGGCGCCGTCGCCCTCGTCGAGCTCGTGCTGCTGCTCCGGGTCCACACGCTCGTCGACTTCGCGACGACGGTGCTGGCCGTGCAGAGCGTCGCGGCGGTGGTGGTGCTCGTCCTGAGCCTGCGCCGGATGCCCGGGCGCGTGGAGGTCGAGCTGCCCGCGTTCGAGCCCGCTCCACCTCCCGCGGCGAACGTCGAGGCGACGCTCCCGCGGTAGCGCCTCGCTCAGCTTCTCGTCCCCAGGCAACACTCAGCTCCCTCTCAGCTTCGCCCCCACAATGGAGGAGCATGGGCCCCTCAACCGCCTCCCCCCTGCGCATCCTCGTCGTCGACGACGAGCCGAACATCGTCGACGTGATCTCCATGGCGCTGCGCTTCCAGGGGTTCGGTGTGGAGTCGGCCGGAACGGGCCGCGACGCGCTGACCGCGGTGAGCGCCTTCAAGCCGCACCTGCTGTTGCTCGACGTGATGCTGCCCGACATGGAGGGCTTCGAGGTCGCGCGGCGGCTCGGCGCCGCGCGCGCCGGAGTGCCGATCATCTTCCTCACCGCGCGCGACGCGACCGAGGACAAGGTCCGCGGCCTCACCTCGGGAGGGGACCACTACGTGACCAAGCCCTTCAGCCTCGAGGAGCTGATCGCGCGCGTGCGCACGATCCTGCGCCGCACGGGGCACGCGGAGTCGGACTCGAGCCGCCTCGTCTTCGAGGACCTCGAGCTCGACGAGGACACCCGTGAGGTCTCCCGCGCGGGAACGGACGTCGAGCTGACGGCCACGGAGTACCGGCTGCTGCGCTACTTCATGCTCAACCCGCGACTCGTACTCACCCGCTCCCAGCTCCTCGACCATGTCTGGGACTACGACTTCGGTGGCGATGCTCGCCTGCTCGAGACCTACGTCTCCTACCTGCGCAAGAAGCTCGACGTCCACGGCGCTCCGCTCATCCACACCGTGCGCGGGGTCGGGTACGCGCTGCGCGCACCGCGGTCGTGATGGCCTCGCTGCGAGCGCGTCTGATCGCGGGCCTGCTCGTGCTCGCGGCGCTCGGCCTGCTGCTGCTGGGGGGTATCACCTACGCGGAGCAGCGCTCGTTCCTCCTCGACCGCGTCGATCAGCAGGCGCGTGCCGCGACGCGCGTGCTCTCTCGGGTGCTCGACGACCGCGGCTTCCTTCCTCCGGGGGCGGTGCGTGGGGACCGCGGAGGTGCTCGCCGGGGAGGCGGTCCGCGCGACCGGCCGCCGGGGTCTCCGGGTCCGGACGGGCGGTCCGGCCCGGGCGGCGGAGGAGTCGACCTTCCCCCCGGTACCTACGGAGAGCGCCGCGACGCGAGCGGGAAGGTGCTCGGTCACGTGGCGCTCTCCTACGGCCAGCACGCGCTTCCCGCGCCGCAGCTTCCGGCGCGGCTCACGCCGGACACCCTCACCACCGCCGAGGCGCAAGGCGACTCGGGGGTGCGCTACCGAGTCCTGGCCGCTCAGGACTTCGAGGACCCGGGCGTCACGATCGCCGCCGTCCCGCTGCGCGAGGTCGACCAGACCCTTCACCGCCTGCTCGCGGTCGAGGCGCTCGTGATCGGCGCCGTGCTGCTCGCGCTCGGCGGGCTCGCGTGGGTGCTCGTGCGCCTCGGGCTGCGTCCGCTCGACCGGATCGCGCAGACCGCCGGAGCGATCGCCGCCGGCGAGCTCTCGCGCCGCGTGAGCCCCGCCACTCCCCGCACCGAGGTCGGGCGCCTCGGCCTCGCGCTCAACGCCATGCTCGCCCGGCTCGAGCAGGCCTTCGCCGAGCGCCAGGCGAGCGAGGAGCGCCTGCGCCGGTTCCTCGCCGACGCCTCCCACGAGCTCCGCACCCCGCTGGCCTCCGTGCGCGGCTACGCCGAGCTCTTCCGCCTCGGGGCCGCGAGCGATCCCGCGGACACCGAGAAGGCGATGAGCCGGATCGAGCAGGAAGCCGCCCGCATGGGCGTGCTCGTCGAGGACCTCCTCACGCTCGCGCGCCTCGACCAGGTCCGCGATCCCGTGCGGCAGGAGGTCGACCTCGGCGCCCTGGCGCGCGACGCCGTCGACGACGCGAGCGCCACCGCGCCCGAGCGCCGCATCGAGCTCCACGCTGACCCGTCCGCCGTCGCCTGCGGCGATCCTCCTCTGCTCCGCCAGGTGCTCGGCAACCTCCTGCGCAACGCGCTCGTCCACACCCCGGGCGGCACGCCGATCGAGGTGACGGTGGGGCGCCACGGCGAGGAGGTGCGGATGGAGGTGCGCGACCACGGACCGGGGTTGCCGAACACCGAGCCGGATGTGCTCTTCGAGCGCTTCTGGCGCAGCGAAGGAGGCCGCGAGCGCGGCCGGGGCGGCGCGGGCCTCGGGCTGGCGATCGTCCACGCGATCGTCCTCGCGCACGACGGCAGGGTGCGGGCGCTGAACGAACCGGGCGGCGGGGCGCGCTTCGTCGTGAGCCTCCCGGCGCTTGCCGCGCCGCCGGCGCCGCAGCGCGCGGCGCGCAGCGCCTCGGTGTAGCGGCCGGCGCGCCCGAGTCGCCGCCGCGGCTCCCAGGGGCTGCGAGCGGCGTGAGCCTCGCGCGACGATCGACCGGACTCTCAGCCCGTTCTCAGCCGGCGAGGGCACGGTGATAGGCAGGGCCGCTGGCCGCGGACGTGGCCGGCGGCCACCTTTCAGAGCGGCCTGCCGAGCATCCGGCTAGCCGCCCCGTCAAAAGTCAGGGATGCGGCTCAGGCGGCTTAGAGCTCGATACCGACTCGGTGGGTTCGGCCGGGGTCCGCATAGCCTTGGACCCCTCGACACCGTCAAGCGGCTGCCCAGGTCAGTGGACGAGAGCGGCTAGGCCCGCGGGGTGTAGTAGCCGACCTCGTACGCGCTCCCCGCGTCGTGGTAGCGCGCGAGGAAGCGTTGCCAGACTCCTTGAGCGAAGCCGGGAGAGTGGCATGTGCTGGAAGGCCCGTAGGGAGGCGATCGCCCGGTCCAGGCGACGATCGCCCGGGGTGGGTTCGCTCGCCGCGGCTTGGCGGGCGACTGCGCGGCGGAGCTGTGTTCGGCTCCAGGTGGGTCCTCCGGCGCTCGCGCTCCGCGCCGGCTTACCCCGCGCCGCCGAGGCGCCGGCGCTCGCGGCCCGCGCGCGCGGCACCGGCGAGGCGTAGGCGTAGATGCCGCCGGGCTCGCCCACCGCCTGGGGATGGCGAATCGGTACGACGTAGCGGCGAACGCCGTGGCGCGAGTCACCCTCGATCGTGACCAGATAGCCCGGATAGGCGGCCTCGACGATCCCGATGTGGAGGCTCGTCCCTACGCTCGCCGGACCCGTGCCGAACAGGACGGTGTCGCCCGGGCGCGGCTGCGCGCTTCGGCCCAGTACATAGGTGTTGGCCCCGGCCCAGTAGAAGACCGAGCCCGTGAAGGCAAAGCTCCCAATCGGGATGCCCGCCCCTCGCCACGCCCAGGTGCTGAACAGCGAGCACCACTCCTCACACGGGCCGTACTTAGTGCAGTAGGAGCCGTGGTCCCGGTAGCCGAGCTGACTTGCCGCGAGCGCCACGATCCTTCCCCGCACGCCCGAGGGCTTGTGCAGCACCGGCGCGGGACCGCTCGAGACGGGCGGCGGGCTGACGGGCGACGAGCTCGGCGGGATGGGCGACGCACCGAAGACGGGCGATGCGGTCAGCGAGAGGAGGAGCGCGAGCACGAGCACCGACCCGCTCGCCGACAGGCCGGCGCGCGGAGCGGAGCGCGGACGAGGTCTCTTCATACCTCCTCGCACCCTACGAAAGGCCCGTCCGGGCCCGGTGGGGAAGAAGAAGCCGGGCCCGAGAGCGCCTGTGCGTAGCGCTCGTGGATCTCGGCGAACGCCCCGTCGCTTCCGCGCGCCACGAGCCACGCCAGGCGGTCGTCGGGGAGCCGGTGCAGCGCCCGGCGGGTCACGGGGATGTCGCTCGCGAGGATGGCTTCCATGGCGTGACGCGGGCAAGCTAGGTCGCGAACCTGGCATCGCGCTGAGAATGAACTGAGAGGACAGACCCGAGCGTCAGCGCTCGGCGGGGGCCGGGCTCAGGCCAGGACGCGGCCGAGAAAGGCCGTCTGGTCGGTCACCCCGCGCTCGAAGGCCGCTCCCTGGTAGGCCTCGAAGTGGCCGATGGGGTACTCGACGAGCTCCCCGCGCGGAGCGGCGGCTGCGGCCCGGCGCGCGGGCTCGGGAGGCGTGATGGCGTCGTCGGTCCCGACGCTGATGAGCAGCGGGCAGCGCACGCGGGCGGCCTTGCGGCCGGGCCGGTAGAGCGCCAGGCGCAGAGCGATCCCGCCCGCCACCCGGTCGTTGAAGGGAACGCCGGGCGGAATCAACGCGCGGTAGCCGGGCTCGGCGTCGGGAGTCGACATCGCCGCCACGGCGCCCGGCGGTCCCACGATCGCCACCGTGAAGGGCCGCCCGCCGCGACGCCGGCGGTACTCGTCGCGCAGGCCGGCGAGCGTAAGGCGCACGGCGGTGAGCGGAGGCAGCTGGCGCAGAGTCGCCAGCCCGTCGACGAAAGGCACCTGCGCGATCACCGCGGCGACGCGGGCATCGCCGGCCGCGGTGGCGATCACGTGCCCGCCGCTGAACGACGAGCCCCACAGCACGATCCGGTCGGGATCGATCCCCGGCTGCTCGCGGACCCAAGCCACCGCGGCGCTCCAGTCCGCGAGCTGGCGCCCGATGTCGAGCAGCTGCCGGGGCTCGCCCTCGCTCGCGCCGAAGTGGCGGTAGTCGAAGACGAGCGCCGCGAAGCCCGCCGCGGCGAAGCGCTCGGCGAAGGCGTCGAGGCGCATCTCGCGCGTGGCCCCGAACCCGTGGGCGAGCACCACGCACGGAGCAGGCCCCTCACCCTCCGGCCGGTAGAGCCAGGCGGCGCAGCGCGCGCCTTCGACGGAGAAGGAGACGTCGGTGCGGGGCGGCCCTGGGCGGGTCTCGGCGGCAGTCATGCAGCGAGCGTAACGGGAGAGGACCCCCCGTTGTCAACAGGACTCGGGTGTACTACGGTCGGGTCATGCCCACGCGCGAGCTCTCGACGCTGCTCGAGGGCGGCTCCTTCTTCGAGGGTCCGCGCTGGCACGAGGGCCGCTGGTGGGTCTCGGACTTCTACCGCCACACCGTCTCCACCGTGACCGCGGACGGCCAGGCGGAGACGGTGCTCGAGGTCGAAGCCCAGCCCTCGGGCCTTGGCTGGATGCCCGACGGATCGCTGCTCGTGGTCTCCATGAAGGACCAGCGCGTGCTGCGCCGCAGCCCGGACGGGTCGCTCGCCACGCACGCCGACCTCTCCGCGCACTGCGGAGGGCCGCTCAACGACATGGTGGTCGACCGAACCGGCCGGGCCTACGTTGGCAACTTCGGCTTCGAGCTCATGGCCGGGGCCGACCCGGCGCCCGCGGTGCTCTGCCGGGTGGATCCCGACGGAGCGGTGCAGGTGGTCGCCGAGGACCTCCTCTTCCCCAACGGCTCGGTGATCACCCCCGACGGGCGGACGCTCATCGTCGGCGAGACGCTCGGCTGCCGCTACACCGCGTTCGCCATCGACTCCGGTGGCGCTCTGAGCGAGCGGCGCATCTGGGCGCAGCTCGCTCCCACGCCGACGCTCGGCTCCTACGAGGAGACGCTCCCCCAGGTCAAGGTCGGCCCCGACGGGTGCGGGCTCGACGCCGAGGGAGCGATCTGGATGGCCGACGCGCTCGGCGCCCGCTGCGCTCGCGTGCGCGAGGGCGAAGGCGAAGGCGTGGTGGAGGAGATCGCAGCTCCCGACGGCCTCGGAGTCTTCGCGTGCATGCTCGGGGGCGAGGACGGCCGCACCCTGCTCATGTGCGCGGCGCCCGACTTCGCCGAGCACAGCCGCGCGCCGGTGCGCGAGGCCGTGCTGCTGACCACTCGCGTGGACGTGCCCGCCGCCGGCCTGCCCTGAGCGCCGCGCGAAGCGCGCGCGCCGCTCTCCGGGCCGCTCAGCGAACGACGAGCCGGGTCGCCGTCGCCTTCCACACCGCGACGACTCGGCGCCCCGGGGCGAGCTCGAGCCGCGCCGCCGACGCGGCCGTGACGTCGGCCACCAGGGGTTCGGGCGCGGCGAGGGCGACGCGTGCGCGCGGCCCGAGCAGCGTGAGCGCGGTCACCTCCACCTCGAGGCGGTTCTGCGCCGATCCGGACGGCGAGGCCGCCTCGAGACCGGCCGGCTCGAGGGCGATGTCCCACGGCTGCACAATCGCCGCGACCGCACCCCGGGCACCCTCGGCGCTGAGGATCGCCGCGCCGGCCGCCAGCACCACACGGGTTAGCCCCTCGCCGGCCGGCTCGGCACGGCCCTCGAGCACGACGGCGCCCGTGAGGTCGGCCACCCAGGCCGAGACGGGCGCGGCGGCCAGCTCGCTCGGAGTGCCGAGCTGGGCGACCCGTCCGCTCTGCAGGACGGCGATCCGGTCGGCGAGCGCGGCCGCCTCGGCGAAGTCGTGGGTGACGAGGACGGAGGGAGCGCCCGCTTTTCGAATCGCGCTCCCGACGGATTGAGCCGCCTGAGCCCGGCTGCGCGTATCGAGAGCGGCGAGCGGCTCGTCGAGGAGGAGCACGCGCGGCGCGGGCGCCAGCGCGCGCGCCAGGGCCACCCGCTGGCGCTCGCCGCCGGAGAGCTCGGCGGGGCGAGCGTCGGCGCGGCCCTCGAGCCCGAGTCCGGCGAGCAGCTCCGTGGCGTGCTGCCGCCGCTCGCGCCGGGGCACGCCACGCAGGCCGTAGGCGACGTTGCGCCACGCGCTCAGGTGACCGAACAGCGCGTAGTCCTGAAAGACGTAGCCGCAACCGCGCCGCTCGGGCGCCACGTCGATTCCTCGCTTCGTGTCGAGCCAGGTCTCCCCGGCGCAGCTCACCCGTCCCCGGTCGGGACGGAGCAGACCGGCGAGCGCGCGCAGCACGGAGGTCTTGCCCGCGCCCGAGGGTCCCACGAGGGCCACGCACTCGCCGGGTCCGGCCGCGAGCGTGAGGTCGAGCTCGAGCGGCCCCAGGCGGGTGCGGAGCTCGAGTTCGAGCGTCAACGCCGAGCGCCCGCGCGCTTGACGCCGAGCAGCAGGACGGCCGAGACGACCACGAGCACGCCCGAGAGAGCGAGCGCCCCGGTGAAGTCGGAGTCGAAGCGCTCGTAGATCGCCAGCGGCGCGGTCTGGGTCACGCCGCGAAAGGAGCCCGCGAAGAGCAGGGTCGCCCCGAACTCGCCGAGCGCCCTTCCCCACGCGAGCGCAAGGCCGGCGAGCAGCCCGGGCGCCGCCCCCGGGATCGCCACGCGCGCGAAGGTGGCGGCCTCGCCGGCGCCGAGCGTCCGCGAGGCCTCGAGCTCGCGCCGGTCGACCGCGGCGAACGCCGCCTGCGCCTGGCGCAGGTGAAACGGCGCGCTCACGAAAGTCAGGGCGAGCACCACCCCGGCGGTCTGGAAGACGAGCTCGATGCCCGCCCCGCGCAGCACGCCGCCGAGCAGGCCGTGCGGGCCGAGCGCGGCGAGCAGGGCGATGCCCGCGACCGCGGGGGGCAGCACGAGCGGCAGCTCGAGCAACGTGATGGCGGTCCCTCGACCGCGAAAGTCCCGCGTGGCCAGCGCGTAGGCGGCGGGCGTCCCGACGAGCGCGATCAGAGCCAGGGCGATCAGCGAGGTCTCGAGCGAGAGGGCCAGCGCGTCGCGCGCCGAGGCATCGCCCAGCGCGCCGAGCAGCCGCGCCGGCCCCGCGTCGGCGAAGACGGCCAGGATCGGCACAGCGAGGAAGGCCAGCGCGAGCGCCACGGCGGCCGCGAGCAGGGCAGGAAACCAGCGCGGACCTAGCGCTCTCCTCACGGGCCCGGAGGCCCGAACCCGGCCCGCCGCAGCGCCCCGGCCACGCGGCCCGAGAGCAGGCCGGCCACGAAGCGCCGCGCGCGGTCGGGATGCGGTGAGCCGCGCACCACCGCGGCGGCGTAGACCACGCGCGGGCGTAGGCGCGCGGGCAGCTCGAGGGCGCGCAGCCGCCCTCCCGAGCCCACCACGTCGCTGAAGTAGACGAACCCCGCGTCGACCGCGCCTTGGGCAAGCTTGCCGACCACACCGGCCACGTCGGGCTCCTCCGTGCGGACGTGGCCGAGGATGGCCTGCGCGCGCCCCGGGGGGAGCCGCGCGAGCACCGCGCGGGTGTAGGCGCCGACCGGAACCGACGGAGAGCCGACCGCGAGGGATACGCCGGGGCGCTCGAGGTCGGCGAGCGAGCGCACCTTCTGAGTTCCGGCGGGCACCGCGAGCACCAGGCGGTTGGAGGCGAAGGGCACCGGCTTCTCGACCAGGCCCGCCGCCGCCAACGCCGCCGGGATCTTCGTGTTGGCGGCGGCGAGCACGTCGGGACGGGCGCCGCGGCGGATCTGCGCGGCGAGCTGGTCGGTACCCGCGAACTGCAGCCGCACTCCGTCGGGATAAGCGCCGGAGAACGGGCGCTTGAGCGATGCGGCGGCCGAGACCCGGAGCTCCGAATTGCCGCCGCCGCAGCCGGCCAGGATCGCCAGCACGACCGCGGCCGCGAGGCCGACGAGCACCCCGCGCTTCACGCGCCCTCGCGCTCGACCATCACGGAGGTCGCCTTGACCGTCGCGGTGGCCTTGACTCCGGGACGCAGGCCGAGCTCGTCGATCGCGTCGCGGGTGACCGCCGCGGTGACGCGGAAGGGACCGGCGCGCAGCTCGACGAGCGCCATCACCCCGTCGACCTCGACCGAGGTCACCTCGCCCGCGAAGCGGTTGCGCGCCGAGAGCGGATGGCCGGCCCGGTGGCGCTCCGGACGCGCGCGCAGGCGCTCGAGCTCGGCGCTCGCGACGCGCCGGCGCCCGCGCTCGTCGCGGGTGGTGCGGAGCTTGCCGGCGCGGTCCCAACGGCGCAGCGTGTCGACGCTCACGGCGAGCGCCCGCGCCGCGTCTCCCAGGCTCACATCCTCCGTCATCTGCCTAAGCATTGCATATGCAACGCCGCGGCGGAGACACTCCGAAAACAACTGAGAGCGCGTCTTCGCGCCGGTAGCATCCGCGGGGCCGCGCCGCGCGCGCGTGGCGCCCCCCGCTCCTCCCCGGCCATCGTGAGCGAACTCACCGTGATCATCCCCACCCGCGACCGGGCGCCGACCCTGGCGCGCTGCCTCGACGCGCTCACCGCGCAGCGCCTCGACGGCGAGGTGCAGGTGATCGTGGTCGACGACGGCTCGGGCGATCGCACTTGGGCAGTGCTCGCCCAGTACCCGGGGGTCCAGGCGATCCACCAGAGCTCCCGCGGGGGGCCCGCGGCCCTCAACGCGGGCGTCGCGCACGCCACGTCGCCCGTGGTGATGTTCCTCGACGACGACGCGATCGCCACCCCGGGGCTGCTCCAGCGCCACGTCGACTTCCACCGCGCGCGACCCGAGTCACACGAGGCGCTGGTCGGTCCCGTGACCTGGGCGCCGCAGCTCGAGGTCTCCCATCACATGGCCTGGCTCGAGGACGGCGGTCCCCTCTTCGCCTTCAACCTGATCCGCGACCCCGACGACGTGGACTGGCGGCACTTCTGCACCGCCAACGCGTCGGTGAAGCAGGAGCTCCTCGGGCCCGATCCCTTCGACGAGGCGCTCGAGCGCTTCAACGACGCCGAGCTCGGCTACCGGCTCGCGCGACGGGGGATGCGCCTGCACTACGACGCTTCCGCGGTCGTCCATCACTGGCGCGTCGACACCCCGGAGAGCACGGGCCGGCGGATGCGGGTGGTGGGACGCGCCGCCCGGATGGTGCACCTCAAGCACCCGGACATCGCCGAGCCGCCCCCGCCCTTCCGGCGCTCGGCTCCAGTGCGTGCGGCGCTGGCCCGCGCCGCCGCGCCCATCCTGCCCGACCCGATCCGGCCCCCGGTGCTCGAGCGGCTCTACTCCTACGAGGCGGCGCGCGCCTACGCGCGCGGCTACGCGGAGCAGGAGCGGGCGCTGCGGCGAGGGGGAGCGCCCCCGAGCGCCAGCGCGCGCCGAGTGCCCGGGGAGCGGACGAGGCCGCGCGGCGCTCGTAGAGCGCGGCTCCGCGGCCCGGGGGGCCGCAAAGCCGTCAGCTCCTGAGGAAACCGGCGACGCGCTCGAGCAGCGGCTCGGGAAGCGAGGAGTCCCAGTCGCGGCTCCAGCTCACGTGGCTGCCGCGTGCCCGGCGGGCGAAGTCCTCCGCGCCGGCCTCGGCGGCCAGCAGCGCGGCGGCGATCCCCTCGACGCTCGGCTCGGCGGTGATGAGGTTCGGCGAGATGGCCGTCATCGCCGCGGGAGTCTTGTTCTCGAACGAGTTGGTCACGGTGAGCAGGCCGGCCGAGGCCATCTCGATCGGCACGAGGCTCGGATGCGGCGTGTACATCAGCGCGAGGCCGACGTCGTGCTCGCCCAGCAGCTTGGCGTACTCCGCCTGCTCGGTCCGCGGCAGGAGCTCGAGCATCACACCTGCGCCCAGCTCGACCCGGGTCGCGGCGCCGACGGAGCCCACGCCGCGCAGCTCCCACCCCCTGAAGGCGCCCTGGCCGAGGGCTCGGTTGAGCGCGAGGACGCCCAGCTCGAACATGTTGCGCGCGGCATGGGGCTCCGGGCGCGCGTAGAACAGCAGCCGGCGAGCCTCCCGCGAGGCGAGCCGGCCGGCGGAAGGCGGCTCGATCGCCGTGATCGCGTTCTGGAACACCGCCGAGTGGCGGTCGCCGGCCTCGGCGCCCGCCGAGTAGACGCCGATGGCGTGGCGGCGGAAGTAGTCGCGCAGCAGCTCGGTCGAGAACAGCGCGTCGTGGGGGAACTCGTAGGACTCGCGCGCCAGCGCGGCAAAGCTGCCCATGGGGAAAGTGAAGGGCTCGTACTCCTGGATCAGGTAGAGGAAGCGCTCGCGTCCGAGCGTCCCGAGCGCGTCGCGCGCGATGTGAGCGGTCCACCAGGTGGTCGCGACGAAGCGATCGGTGCGGCTCACCTCCACTCCGTCGGACTCGCGCCCGAACACCACCTCGACGCGATCGAACAGGTTGGCCAGGCCCGAGTAGGACTCAAGCCCGCGCTGCCAGGAGCGGGGCAGCGGACCGACGGGATCGACGGTGACGATGCGGACCCGCGCGCCGCGGTCCGCCAGCCGCCGGGCGAGGTTGAGCTTCGCGATGTACCCCCCGAAGAAGTGCTGGGCGTCGAGCGTGGGGATCAGGATGTTGACCCGCTCGGGAGCGTCGTCGCGCACCGCGAGCGTGAGCGGCGCGATCTTGTCGGCGACCGCTCGCGGCGCGGGAGCGACCGGCGTGCGCCGGCCCGGCCACGGCTTGAGGGTCGGGGGCGGCACTGCGTCCAGGCGCAGCCCGCGTACGGGACGCTCGCGCGTGGTGGCCGCGAGGAGCCGGCGCCAGGCGAACGCGTGGAAGAGCATCCACTCGGCCCCCAGGGTCTCGGGCTGCCCGAGCAGCTCGCGCGCCCCGCGCACGCCGAGCGCTCCGAGCGAGAGCAGCGAGCGATCCGTGCGCAGGAAGCGATCGAGGGACCGGCGCTTGACCGGGGTCATGCGCTCGCGGCAGCGCATGGAGAGAACGGTCGCGTACTGGGTCAGCCGGGCGCCGTCGACGAAGTAGTGCATCCGCCACAGGGCGACCCGCTCGCGCAGGTCGCGGCGCAGGGCGCCGACCCGGGAGCGCAGCGGGGTCATCTGGTTGGCGGCGGCATGGCCGAGCAACGCGCCGTCGTGCTGCACGTAGTCGTAGAGCGGGCGCTCGACGAAGGCGATGTCGCCGAGCGCGAGCGCCGTTAGCCCGATCCAGTGGTCGTGGAAGTGCGCGAACTGGGCGGGCGGGAACGGGAGCGCGTAGTCGAGGAGATCCCTCCGGAACAGCGACGCCGCGCCGGTCACGGAGTTCGCCACGAGCAGCGAGACGAGGCTCGAGTGGTTATTGCGGCGCCGGCTCCAGTAGGTCTCGGAGATCACGCGGCCGTCGCGCGCGACGATCCGCGCGTCGCTGTAGGCGAGCTGGACGCCGGCCATGGCGCCGATCAGCGTCGCGAGCTTCTCGGGCGCCCAGAAGTCGTCCTGGTCGGACATCGCGACGTAGTCGGCGCCGGCCGGAGCCATAGAGAGCGCCCGCTCGAAGTTGGCGTAGAACCCGAGTCGCTCGGAGGAGCGCGAGAGGACGAAGCGCCCGTCTTCGCCCACCGCTTCGCGCAGCGCGTCGAAGACCTCGGGCGGGGAGCAGTCGTCGCTGATGAGGCAGATCCAGTTCGCGTGCGTCTGTGCGCGGATCGATTCCACCTGCCCCCGGAAGAGGTCCATCGGCGGATCGTGGGTGGTCATGCAGATCGCCACGAGCGGGCCGGTTCCGACGGCGCCACCCGGGACGGGAGGAGTCTGCTCGCGCCGGGTCACGCGGGGGATCCGGGCGAGCTCCGCGCTCACCTCCCCGCCGCCCTCGAGCTCGGCCCGAAGCAGCACCTCGCAGCTCTCGGCGCCCTCGCGGGGTGCGATGCGAGCGGTTCCCCAGAAGCCGCTGCGGTAGCCGTGGAGGAGCGGGTCCTCCTCCGAGGATGGGTCGAAGGCCGCCTCCCCGAGCTCGAAGGGATCGACGCCGGGATGGAGCGAGCGAAAGACGTCGAGGCGCGGCATCCCGCGGGCGCTCACCGGCTGCACCTCGCCGTCGATCACGAAGGACAGCGAACGGATGGGCGCGGATGCGCACACGCACCACCCGCAGATGAAGAGCGCGGTGCCCGCGCCCACGGCGAGCTCGCGCGGCAGGGGAACGTCGAGGTGGACCTGCAGGCCCGGCGCCGGCGCCGGCCTAGACGTGGCGGCCGGGCCGCCGGCTGAGTTGTCGGACACCGCAGTCACGAGCGTTAGCTCCCCATTCGCCGCTTCCCGAGCTTCCGCGCCTGAGCGGCGCCGCAGAGTTCCCCGAGGGCGAGCCACCCTACACCGCGTTCCTGGGGACTCCGCGGGGGCCGGCCCGAGGTGCAGGAGCCGCCGGGCGGCGAGGCGTTGGTCCTCTAGAGTCCTCGCCGCCATGGAGCCGACCGCCGAACGCATCGACCCCTTCGCCAACGATCCGAGTCGCTGGGCGCACTCCCTCGCCCACCTCGCGGACGTCATGTTCCCCTGCCTCGACGCGATCAACGCCCGGTCGGTGGTCGAGGTGGGGGCCTACGCCGGCGACCTGACGGCAACGCTCCTCGAGTGGGCCCGACCAGCCGAGGCGCGTGTGTGGGCGATCGACCCCGCGCCGCAGGATCGGCTCGTGCGCCTCGCCGACGAGCACGCCGAGCTCGAGCTCCTCCGCGAGACGAGCCACGACGCCCTGCGCCACGTGCCGCTTCCCGACGCGGTGGTCATCGACGGCGACCACAACTACTACACCGTTCGTGAGGAGCTGCGGCTGATCGGCGAGCGAGCGCCGGGCGCCGAGCTGCCGCTTCTGCTCTTCCACGACGTGAGCTGGCCGCACGCCCGTCGCGACGACTACTTCGCGCCCGAGCTCGTCCCCGAGGAATACCGCCAGCCGCTCATCCCTCCCGGGCAAGGCATCTTTCCCGGCGAGCCCGGCACGCGCCCCGACGGCCTGCCCTACCGGGGGTCGGCCGCGCGGGAAGGCGGAGAGCGCAACGGAGTGCTCACCGCCGCCGAGGACTTCGTCGCCGGCCGGGAGGAGCTGCGCCTGGCCGTCGTGCCGGCGTTCTTCGGGCTCGGCGTCCTCTGGCATCGCGAAGCCCCGTGGGCCGAGGCGGTGGCGGCGGTCATCGACCCCTGGGACCGCAACCCGCTGCTCGAGCGCCTCGAGGCCAACCGGGTGCTCCACATCGCGCTCTCGCACGCCCACCTCGCCGCGGCGATCGGCCACCAGCAGCGCGGCCAGCGCCTCGAGGGCGTGCTGCGCCGGCTGCTCGGCTCGAGCTCGTTCGCCCTGGCCGAGCGCCTCTCGCGCGTGCGCCAGCGGGCGGGCGTGGCTAGGAGTCAGCCGGCGATCTCGAGGGAAGCCGTGCGCCGCGCACTAGCCGAGTAGGACGGCGCGGCCGGCTCGTTCGCGCCGCCCGGCGCAGCGCGTTCGCCACCCGCAGGGGCGCGGTGATCCGCCAGCTCAGGCTCTCGGTCATCTCCGCCAGATTGCGCTCGAACTGGAGCTTGCGGGCATCGCTCTGGAGGTCTGTCGACCGGGACGCCGCGCGCCACATCTCTGCCTCCGCCTCGGCGACTCGCGCGCGGCGCTTCCAGTCGCCGCCGCCTTTGCCGACGCCCGGCATGCGCCCATCCCATTTCTCGGCCACCCGGATGTGCGCCTCGATCCAGGTGTTCGGGTTGCTCACGAGGTCGAGATTGTGATGGTGAATGGCCCGCAGATTCGCAGTGACCACCTTGCGCCCCGCCGCCCGCACCTGCAGGCAGAAGTCGAAGTCGTAGCCGTGCAGCTGTCCGAGCGACTCGTCGAAGCGGATGTTCTGAACCACCCAGGGGGAGAGCACGAGCACGAAGCCGTCGACTGTGTCGACCTCCCCGAGCTGCGCGTAAGGAGGCGCCTCGTCGGCCAGCCAAGCGAAGCCGGGCAGGTCGCCGCCGCCCAGCTCTCCGTAGCGGTGCGTGAACGACGCCCACGTCACGGAGCCCTCCCACCATGCGATGGAGCGCACCCCGACGGCGCCGACGCAGCCGACCACGCCGACATCGGGATCGCTCAGCGCCTGGCGCACCTTCGCGCCGAAGTCGGTGTCCACCAGCTCGGCGTCCTGATGCACGAGCACGAGCGCGTCGAGGTCGTCGAGCTCGGCGGCGCGGTCGAGCAGCAGGTTGTAGGAGCGGAAGATCGACCCGGCCGAGGCGAAGGCCCAGACCTCGGAGTCCGACTCCGCGGCACGGCGGATTCCGGGTGCGGCGTGCTGCTCGTAGCCCTCGACGGAGGTGATGGAGGTGGCGAAGACGATCATCGCGAGCGGCTGAGCTTGCGCCTCATCCACGCCTTGACCACGGGAACCGGCCAGTCGCGAACGGCCGCGATCTCCGCTCGAGCGGCCGCGAGGCGCTCGCGGTACAACGCCAAATGGTCGCGGAGCTCGAGCTCGTAGTGAGTCGGTACGCGCGCATGGCGAGGGCGGCCGGAATCAGACGATGGCCCTGAGCGGCGCTCGGGCGCCGGCGGCGGGGAGACGTCGGCGGCGATCGGGGCGTCGCTCTGGCGACGCCAGCGCACGCACGTCCAGTCGACGTATTCGATCGGCTCCTCGATCCCGTGCTCGTGGCGGAACTCGTCGACGGCTCGCCGGCACTCCTCGAGCGCGCCGTAGTCGTCGACGATCACGTAGCCACCCACCGAGAGGTCGCGGTAGAGGCAGTCGAGCGAGAGACGAGTCGCCTCGTAGGTATCGCCGTCGAGACGCAAGACGGCCCAGCGTTCTCCGGAGAGCGAGGCAAGCGTCTCGTCGAAGAACCCGGGGAGGAAGCGAACCCCGCGCTCGCACCCGAAGCGCTTGAAGTTCGCCTTCACCTCGGCGAGCGGTGCGGCGAGGAACTCAAAAGCGCTCATGTACGGGTCCTCGCGCCTGGCCTCGCTCCGGCTCGGGAAGCCCTGGAAGGAGTCAGCGACCCAGACGGTGCGCTCCTCCTCGCCCAGCGCGTCAAGGGCCGCGCGCATGAGGATCGAGGCCCCGCCTCTCCAGACGCCCGCCTCGATGAGGTCTCCCTCCACGCGGTCCGCGACGACCGACTCCACGCACGTCTGGAGGTCATCGAGGCGCGTGATTCCCGTCATCGTCAGCCCGTCCAGCGGCCAGTCGAAGCCACCCGAGCGAAGCAGCAGGTCTTCTCCCCTCAGCTCCTTGGCGGCCGCCGTCCCGTCCGGCAGGGCGACGACGGACCCCGTGCTGGTGCCACCGAGGTCGCACAGGCAGAGCTTGAGCAGCTCCAGGTAGGCGGTTCGCAGCGCCGCGAGGTTGGGTCGCGGGCCGGGGACACGAGCCTCCCGTGCGCCCGCGCGCGCCGCTTGAGCCGCGCCGTGGCCCGGAGACTGGAGAGCATCGGCCTTCATCGCGGTCGCCGATGGTAGTGCGAGCACTCCCGCCTGGGGCGGACGCAGATAGCCCCGCTAGGGTCGCGAGTCGAATGTGGAACGGCAAGTCGGTGTCCGTAGTGCTGATGACCTACGCCGAGCGCGACTCGATCCGGGGCGTCATCGACGGGTTCTTCGAGACCGGAGTGGTCGACGAGGTGCTCGTCGTGGACAACAACGCCCAGTCGGGCACCGCGGAGGAGGTCGCGCGGACCCGCGCGCGACTGGTCCACGAGCCCGAGCAGGGCTACGGGCGCGCGACCCGGCGGGGACTGCGGGAGTCCACAGGCGATCTCGTGGTGCTCGCCGAGCCCGACGGAACCTTCCGCCCCGCCGACATAACGAAGCTGCTGGTGTACTCCGACGAGTGTGACGTGGTGTTCGGCACCCGCACCACGCGCGAGTTGATCTGGGCTGGGGCGAACATGGCGTGGTTCCTGCGCTGGGGCAACTGGGCCGTGGCCAAGCTGATCGAGGTCCTCTTCAACACCAGCCACCTCAGCGACGTGGGCTGCACCTACCGGTTGCTGCGGCGCGCCGCGGCCGACGAGGTGGCCGAGCGCATGACGGTCGGCGGCAGTCACGCGGGCGCGGAGATCATGCTGCTCACGATCACCTCCGGCGCACGCTTCGTCGAGGTGCCGGTGAACTACCTTCCGCGGGTCGGCGTCTCCTCGGTGACGGGAAGCCCGCTCCGGGCCGTCGCGGTGGGACTGCGCATGATCGGCGTGGCGCTCAGCTTCCGGCGCCGGGGCCAGCGTCGCACTCCGCCGCCGCCTCCCTCGGCGGTCACCGCGCGCTCGACCCCTCGTCAGGAGGCCGATGACCGCCTCCCACTTTGACGACATCGCCGGGGTCTACGACGACTCGCTGCCGCCTCACGTCGTCGAGCACTACCTGCAAAAGCGCACGCGCTTTGTGCTCGAGCACTGCGGGCGCGGACGGGCGCTCGACGTCGGCTGCGGTACGGGCACGCTCGCCCGCCGGCTCTCGGCCGCCGGCTATGAGATGGTCGGGGTCGACCCCTCGGAAGGGATGCTCCGCGTCCTGCGCGAGAGCGGGGGCGGCGTCGAGGCGGTCCACGGGTCGGGAACCGCGCTGCCCTTCCCCGACGATTCGTTCGACGTGGTGCTGAGCGTGGCGACCATGCACCACATCGCGGAGGCGGCCACCGTGCGACAAACGCTCTTCGAGATGGTCCGGGTCGCGAAGCCAGGCGGTCGGATCCTCGTGTGGGACCACAACCCGCGCAACCCGTACTGGCGTCGGCTGATGGCGCGGGTGCCCCAGGACACGGGCGAGGAGCGGCTCATCCCCGAAGCCGAGCTCCTCGACGGCCTGCGCGCGGCAGGGTCGCACGTGCTCTGCTGCCGCCAGCTCGGCCTCGTCCCCGACTTCGTCCCCCCCTCGCTGCTGCGCGCCGCCGCAGCCGGCGAGCGCGCGGTCGAGCGCCTACCAGGGCTCGACCGCCTCTGCGCCCACAACGTCATCCTGGCCGAGAAGGATCCCGCTCGTAGACGCCCACTCCCAGCCTGAGGATCCCGGGCCAGGTGGCGACCTCCACGCGGCGGTAGCGGCCCAGCCATCCATCCCCCACCTGCCGGGCGAGCAGGTCAATCCTCTCCTTCGTGGCGACGACGAAGATGCGATGGCCGCGGGCCGTGGCCGCCGCGCGGCGACCCACGTCGGGAAGCGGCGCCACCGGGTCGAACACCGCGAAGGGGTGGTCGCGCTGCTGCGGCTGCCCGGCCCGGAATATGCGCAGCTTCTCCTCGAGGGCGGCGTCGAGGCCGCTGAGCGGCCCGGGACTGAGTATCGCTCCTTCGATCACGACATCGCCCGGCGCGGCCCGGCGCTCGACGAAGCGGGCCAGCGCCCGGTAGTCGGGGCGCCCGAAGCGAGAATCGAGCATCTTGACCGCTCCGAAGGCGAACGACGCGATGACGAGCGCCGCGGCGAGCAGGCGCAGGCGCGGTCCGGCGGCGAGGAGCAACGCGGCGAGCGCGAGCGCGAACCCGGGCCAGGAGACCGCGAGGTTGCGGGTGCCGAAGAGATGCGTCGCGACGGCGCTGACGAGCGCCTCTCCGACCGGGGCGGCGAGGGCGAGCACAACCACGAGCCCCAGACGAGGATCGAGGGAAAGGGCGCGAATGCCGCGGCCTGCGCGGATCTTCGCCGCCAGGCCGACAAGCGCCGCCGCCAGGCCGAGGGCCAGCAGCACGAGCCCCACCACCCCGGGCAGCGTCCGCAGCGGGGTGATCGCGTACGGGTAGCCGATCGACCAGTGCTCGAGTGCGATGCGCGCCGCGTCCGGAGTGAACGGCGAGAGCCGCGAGAGGATCTCGGCCGTGGGCGAGGAGAAGTCGTTGAGGAGCCCAGAGATCCACGGGAGAAAGCACACGACCGCGCCGGCGTTGGCCCAGAGCGCCGGGCGCCACGCCGACCGCTGCGCCCCGAGCAGCCAGGCGAACTGGGCGCCCAGCACGAAGACCGTCGTGTAGTGCGTGTAGACCGCGGCGCAGGACGCGGCTCCATAGAGCAACCACCACCGCCCGCCACCGCCGTCGAGCGCCCGCAGCATCGCGAGCGTCGAGAGCATCGTGAGCGCGACCGCGAGCCCGTAGCCGCGTGCCTCGGCCGAGTAGTAGATCATGAAGGGCGCGAGCGCCGTGAGTGCCGCGGCGAGAAGCGCCGCGAGGCGCCCGACGGTGCGCAGGCCGAGGAGGTAGGCGAGCGGGATCGACGCCGTCCCGGCCACGAGCGCCGGAGCGCGGAGGAGCTCCGGAGCGAGCCCGGGCCGCGTCGTCAGCCAGCTCAGCACAAACGAGAGCGGCGGGGTGATCTCCGCGTTGGAGTGCACGGTGGAGATGACGCCGCCGAGGTCGTGCGCCGAGACGATCCAGTACGTCGAGAGCTCGTCGGCGAACACGCCCTGCCCGGCGACGCGCAGGCGCAGGACTAAGCCGAGCACCGTCAGGGCCGCGACGGCGATCGACGGCCGGGCGTCGGAGGAGCGGACACCGAGAGCTCTCACCGGCCCGAAGCTAGCGGCCGGGACCGCGGGTGACGTCGGGGATTCCACGCGGCTCGTCTAGGATCAAGCTCCGGGCGATGGCGACCTCCGCGGACACCGAGCGCCGGGTCGGCGCTGACACGAGGCCGCCCTCCGAGCCGGCTCTGGCAAGCGCGCCCGCCCCCCTCGGTTCCACAGTCGCGCTCACCGTCACGCTCGCGGTCGCGGGGTTCGTGGTCGTGCTCGCGATCGTCGAGCTCCTCGTGCACCCCAAGCCGCTGCCCCCGCCGCTGAACCTCGGCCAGAAGCAGACCGCCGAGACCGCGCTCTACCTCCTGGCGTTCGGGCTCGTCGTGCCCGCGGCGCTGATCGGGGTGCCACGCCTGGCCGGCGCCATCGCCGCCCGGGCGAACGGAGCGGCCCTCTCCGCGCTCGCCGCCGGGCTGGCGGCGGGGCTCGCGGCGGCGATCCTCGGCGTCCGCGTGATCCGCGGCGGCGGCGTGGGAGAGGTGCTCGCAGCCACCGCTACCTGGTGGATCGTCGCCGGGGCGATCCTCGCCCGGGCGCTCAGGCCGCGGCCCTGGCCGGCGTTGCTTGCGCTGGCCCGCTTCACGCGCGCGGCGTGGGTGATCGCGGGCGTCGTCGTCCTCGCCTCGCTGCTGGCCTTCACCTCGGTGGAGTCGATCAGCCCGCTCGGCCTCGCGCTCGGCCTCGCGGTGACGGCGCTCATCCTCGGCCTGCGGGCGCGAGGCGGCAGCCGGCTTCCCGAGCTCGGGAGGCGCGCGGGCGCCGCCATCGACGCCGCGGTCGTGCTGCTCATCCTGCTCGGAGTGCCGGACCTCGTCATCTTCGCGCCCGCGGGGGCCGCCGGCGGTTTTCTCGGTGCGTTCGAGCGCTCGGTCGTCCAGTTCCACCACAACTTCGTCCTCGGCCCCACCAACGTGGTGCTCCACGGCGGCACGATGCTCGTGGACACGGCGTCCCAGTACGGCATCGGGTCGATCTACTTCCTCGCGGGCTGGTTTCACCTCGCGCCCCTCGCCTACGGCACCTTCGGCTTCCTCGACGGGGCGCTCTTCGCGCTCTTCTTCGTCGCTGCCTACTGCCTGCTGCGGCTCACCGGGGTCGGGCGAGCGCTCGCGGCGAGCGCGCTGGCGGTGGCCGTGGTCGCCCTGATCTACAACCTCCTCTACTCCGTCGGGAGCCTTCCCGCGCAGCACGGGCCGCTGCGGTTCGGGTTGCCGATGGCGCTCGTGCTCGCCGCCGCCGCGGAGGCGCGCCGGCCGCGGCGTGGCGGTGTGGGCCCCGCCGCTCAGCTCCTCGTCCTCGCCGTCGCCTCGGTATGGGCCCTCGAGGCCTTCGCCTACACCGCGGTGACCTTCGCGGCGCTCGTGGTCTTCCGCGCCTGGACGGAGCCCCGCGCCGGGCGTTGGAGGACGCTCGGGCGCCGGGTGGCGCTCGGCGCCGCCGCCTGCCTTCTCGCCCACCTCGTGCTCGTGCTCGTGACGCTCGTCCGCGCCGGCCAGCTCCCCGACTACGGGCTCTACCTCGCGTTTCTGCGCTCCTTCGCGTTCGGCAAGGTCGGCAGCATCACCTACGACTTCTCGCGCTGGTCTCCCGGCGTGGCGGTGGGGGTCGCCTACGCCGCCCTGGCGATCGCGTTCGTCCTGGTCGCGCACCGCCGTCGCGACCTCCTCGAGCGCGAACGGCCGGCGATGACCGCCCTGTGCGGGCTCACCGCCTACGGGGTGATCCTCTTCTCCTACTTCGTGGACCGCTCGGCGGACCACATCCTGCCCTACGTCTGCCTGCCGGCCCTGCTCGCGGGCACGCTGTGGCTGAGCCTGCTGCTCCGCGGGCGGCTCACGCCGGTGCGCCGGGTGCGGCTCGGGGGCCTGGCCGTCGCGCTCGGTCTGTGCGTGCTGCTCACCTCCGTGGCATGGTCCTCGATCGGCGCGCGCTTCGAGCGCTCGGCTCTCGGCCACGTATTGCCGGGCGGCGACTCCGCGCGCCTGGCGCTCCATCGCCTCTGGCACGAGCCACCGCTCGACCCGCGCGCCGCGCAGGGCGTGCAGCTCGTCACCCGCTTCATGCCCGGCTCGGGCGGCGTGCTCACGGTGGTCGCGCCCGACCTCGAGACAGAGATCCTGCTGCGCGCCGACCGCACGAACGCGCTCGGTCTCTCCTACCCGACCGAGGACTCGTTCGTCGCGGATCGCTTCGAGCCCGAGCTGCGCCGAGCCGTCGCCCGGCTGCGAGCCGGCGAGACGCTGCTCACCCAGACCGATGGCCTCCGCGTGCTCGCGACCCTCCGCGCCCAGCCCGCGCGCAACCCGTTCGCCCAGCCGGTCATCGGGAGCTCGCTCGCTCCGCTCCAGGAGTGGATCCTGCAGAGGATCGGCGAGCGCTACGACTTCCGAGTCATCCACCGGGACCCCGAGGGCTTCGTGGTCGCCCGCCTGGCGCCCCGCCGGTGAGTATGGCGACAAGAGACTCGGCGGAGAAGCGGGAACCTGCACCGGTTGCGCTCACCCCTCCCGCGGGCCATCCACGCTTTGGGGGCTTCGACGGCCTGCGCGCTGTCGCCGCGCTAGCGGTGCTGCTCTTTCATGCGGGCTTTGCCTCACGCGCGATCGATGGTGACACCGGCCTCTCGCCGTATCTCGCCCACCTGAATATCGGGGTCGCGGTCTTCTTCCTAATCTCGGGGTTTCTCCTGTACCGGCCGATGCTGGCGGGCCGAACCGGCGACGGACCGCGGGTCGGGGTACGTGACTATGCTCGCCGCCGTGTACTGCGGATCGTCCCCGCGTACTGGGTGGCGCTCACCATGCTTGGATTATTCCCTGGCCTGACCGGCGTGTTCAGCCGAGACTGGTGGATCTACTACGGGTTCGCCCAAGGCTACAGCCCTCGAACGATCCTGGGCGGCATTGGTCCGGCGTGGACCCTCGGCTGCGAGGTCGTCTACTACGCTGCCCTCCCTCTCATCTCATGGCTCTTCACCCGTGGCGCGCGGCTCACCGGCAGAAGCGTTTGGTGGCAGCTCGAGCTCGTCTCGCTGTTCCTCCTCGCCTCGGCTGGTGTGCTGTACGACATCGTGGGCAGCTCCCATCCGCGATGGCCGCTCCTCCCTTTCATCGGAAGGTTCTGCTGGTTCGCGCTAGGCATGTCGCTCGCACTGCTGAGCGTTATCGCTCACCGCAGGCAACTGCCCAGGCACGTTCTGGCCAAACTGTCGTGGATAGGCTGGCCCATAGCGGTCGTCGCGTACGTCACCCTCTGTCGCGGGCTCGGTCTCGAGACCGGTGCCGGCTTCATTCAGCGGCAGAGTGCATCGCAGACCGTCGCGGTTTATGCCCTCAGCGGCATCGTCGCTGTCGGACTTGCCCTGCCGGTGATATTCGAGGGTCGCGCTCGAAGCGTCGTCGCCTCCGCGCTGAAAGCACGTCCAATGGCTTGGCTGGGTGCCGTGTCGTACGGAATCTATCTCTATCACGACCCGATCGTCGTATACTTCAACGGTAAGAGTTTCATGGCCGTAGCCGACCCGACCGCGAAGTTCGCCTGGCTGGCGCTCGCGACGGCCGGGGTAACCATCGTCGCCGCCGCGGTCAGCTACCACACGTTCGAACGACCGATCTTGCGACGTAAGCGCCCGCCAGTGTCTCGCGCCACCAAGCACCCTGATCAAGCTCGCGCCTGAGGGAGGGGAACGCTCTTGACGTCGGGGCGACTGCTCGAGGGCACCGCCTCCCAGCCGGCAACGCGAGCCGAGGACGCCGCGCAACCGCGCACGCATCGATTCCCCTATGACTGGGGAGTGTGTGCCGTACTGCTCGTGGCGGGCATTACGTTCCGCGTGCTTGGAACCGGCCAAAGCCTGTTCGGCGACGAGCTGTTCACGTACGACATCGCCTCGCGCCATAGCATCTTCGATGTCCTGCATGCGTTGCGGCACTCCGCGGAGAGCACGCCGCCTCTGCACTACGTGCTGGCATGGGGGAGCACCCACGTCGGCGATCCCACCATAAGCGTACGCCTGCCCTCTCTGCTTGCCGGGGCGGCGACGATCGTCGTCGTCTTCTTGCTCGCCCGCCGGATTGCGGGAATGACTTGTGCGGTGGTCGCCACCGGGGGCGTCGCGCTGTCGCCGTTCGCGATCTCGTACTCCATCGAGACGCGGGCGTACTCACTCGCCGCCTTCTTCGTCGCTTGTTCGACGCTCGTTCTCGTTTACACCGTCGTCGAGAACCGTCGGCGAATGTGGGTCTTGTACTGGTTGGCGGCGACCTGCGCGCTCTACACCCATTACACCGCCGCTTTTCCGATCTTTGCCCAGTTCCTCTGGGCGCTGTGGCGCTCCGAGCACCGTCGCGACGTTCTTGCGGCACACGCGGGCATCGCGCTGACCTTTCTTCCGTGGTTGCCCTTCGTCCAAGGCAACAAGCTGATCGGCATTGCGTTCGGCTGGCCGCTGAGCTTCGGCTCGGCCTGGAGCGCGATCTCGAACGATCTCCTCGGCCACCCCGGCGTACCGCTCGCCGACCTGCCGGGCTCAGCCGGTCTCGCGGCCGGCGCCGTTGTGCTGGGCATTGCGCTCGTCGGTGCCGGCTCACTCGTCATCTCGAGGCGCCGGCGCGCCATCGGCCGGCCGCGCTGGGCACGAACCGCAGACATCGATGCGTTGCGGCCTTCAGAGATGGTCCTCGTCGCCGCTGTCGCCGGGGCCGCGCCGGTCGGACTTCTGCTTTATCTCGCAGCGAGTGGCGTCGATCTCTACAACCCCCGCAACTTGAGCACATCGCTGCCTGCTCTCTTCGTGCTTATCGGAGCTTTGGTCGCAGCACGCGGCGGATGGCTAACACGCATAGGAGCGGTGCTCTCCCTCGTCGCTGTGTCGATTGGAGCCGTGCAATCGCTCGAGCCCCGGTACGCACGACCCGCGTTGAGAACAGCAGCGCGTTTTGTCGAAAGCCAGGCGCGACCGGGCGATGTGGTCCTCGCCGCACCGATCCTTCCGTCGGACGACCTCGTGCTGCGGCGTGACTTCGCCGTGCACCTGCACCGCAAGGTCACGATGTTCGGGCTCGTGGCATACAGGCGACGCGGCACCGCGTTCGAGTCCGTCGCAGACCCGCGTGCGTGGAGCTTGGCGCCTCGCCGCCGGCTGTTTATCGTGGGCCCGTTGTTCAGTCTGGGCTCGTTCCGCTACGAGTTTCCTCGACCGCCGGCGCGTTATCGTCTCGAGCTTCTCAAGAAGCTCCGATTCGCCGGCCTGGTCGACGTCGAGCTCGAGGTGTACGAGCACCGCCCGAAACGATGAGCCCGCCCGGGCTGACCAAGGCGTCCGACCGCTTTGGCTATGGCTTGAATTTGCGCGAGTGCAGCAGGCCCCACCGGTGCAGCAGCAGGCGGCCGCCGATTGCCAGGGTCTTCAGCCCATAGACCACCCCGCTCTTGAAACGAACGGACGATGCCTCCTCGAAGTAGCGGCAGCGCGCGGGCACCTCGCGGATCTCGAGCCCAAAATGGGCGGCCTGCATCAAGAGCTCGGAGTCGAAGGAGAAGTCGAGCGAGTTGCGCAGAAAGGGCACCGTCAACAACAGCCGGCGCGAGTAGGCGCGGTAGCCCGTGTGGGCCTCGGAGAGTGAGGTGCCCATGATCCGGTTCTCGATCGTGGTCAGGAAGCGGTTGGCGACGAACTTCCATCTGGGCATCCCCGCCGCGAGCGCCGCGCCGGGCTCGAGCAGCCGCGAGCCGAGCACGAGGTCGGCCTCTCCGGCGACGATCGGCGCGATCATGAGGGGGATGAGCTCGGGCTCGTACTGCCCATCGGGATGGAGCATGACCACCACGTCCGCGTCCCGCTGGAGCGCCTCGAGGTAGCACGTCTTCTGGTTGGCGCCGTAGCCCGTCTGGTGCGGATGCCAGACCACGTGCAGCGGCAGGGTGCTGGCCAGGCGGACGGTGTCGTCAGTCGAGGAGTCGTCGACGAGGATAACCTCGTCGACGGCGTCCTGAGGGATCGAGGCGAAGGTGCGCTCCAGAGTGGCCGCGGCCTGCCGGGCCGGCATGACCACGACCACCTTGGCCTCACCCCGCGCGAGCCCCGCGGACAGGCGTGAGGACGGCCGCGGGGAGCGACAGAACGCGTACACGTCCAGGCACTCCTCGAGGCCGGTGATGCGCAGCTCGAAATCCTCGAGGCCGATCGCGTCGGAGCGGGGATCCTCGGCGGCGCGAAACCGCCGCAGCAGCGCGTCGTAGAGCCGCTGGCGCACCTTGAGGGGAACCAGCCGCCGCAGCTTGAGCGGATCGGCGCGCAGCAGCCGGTTCAGCGTCGCACGCTCCTCCTCGAAGAGCTCCATGTAGCGCTCGGACCCGAAGAGTCCCCGGATCTCCACATGACCAAAGGACCGCTCGCAGAGGGTGCGCAGCTCGTCGGGCGAGAGCTCGACGTGGTGGTAAGGATCGATGATCTCGTCCGGGCGCCCGAAGGTCAGCCGGTTGGGCGTCACGAAGCAGGCGACGCCGTCGGGCTCCAGGACGCGCGCAGCCTCCTCCACGGCCGTCCCGGGGTCGGGCACGTGCTCGATCGAGTGGACCGACACGACCGACGCGAAGCTCGCGCCCCCGAAGGGCAGCGCGCGCATGTCGGCGACCACGGTCTCCCGCTCCTGCCCGGCGAGCGCCTCGGCGGCGATGTCCACGCCGACCGTCTCGCGGGGAGCGAGGCGGTGAAAGGAGTGCCCGCTGCCGCAACCCACGTCGCACACCCGCCCCGGACCGAGGAACGGCTCGCACAGGAGATAGGCGGCGGCGTGGCGCTGCCACGCGGCGTTGAAGCCCCCGGCGCGGCTCGAGACCCGCTCGCCCGTGATGGGTGCGACCGCGCTCATCGACCCGGGGCGAGACGCGATCGGAAGCGTTGCGAAGCGCTCAGAACGCGAGCGGCGCGTACTTCGTCGGGAACCCCGAGCCGCCGAAGAACCAGCTCTCGACGGCGTAGCGCGGGTTGGGCATCTCGGGCTCGGCGGCGGTGGAATGGAGGCAGAGCTCGTCGAAGAGCAGCGCGTCGCCGGGCTCGAAGATCGGCCGGACGATCCCAGCCTCCCCCGCGGACTCCTCCGCGACCGCCTGGGAGACCGACCAGTTGAAGGTCGCTCCCTCCGTCCCGGTCGGCACGATGCGCTCGAGCCGGCGGCCGACGATGTCCATTCCCGGCGCGAGGTCGCCGCAGCGCGAGAGCGAGAGCCAGACGTTGAGCGCGCGCACGTCGCGCACGAAGCCGTTCTCCGGGTTCCAGAACGCACCGTCCTGGTGCCACGCGCTCGGGCGCACGCCGGCCGTGCCGGCGGCCTCGGCCGCGTCCTTGAACAGGGTGGGCACGACCTTGCGCAGCAGTGACTTGTTGACCGAGATCGCGGTGCGCTCGCCGAGGTAGTCGGCGGCCAGGCGCCGCATGCCCGCCCGCTCGAAGGCCTCGAACACCTGGTGGATGACCTCGGGCGAGTCCGCGGCCAACAGCCCGGCGCCGCTGCCGTTTACCACCGTGCGCTCGACGTCGAGCGCGAAGCGCGGGTCGGCGTCGAAGTCGTCGAAGTACGCCGACCCGTTGGCGGAGCCCGCGGCCGCGTCGCGCGCCTCGAACGCGCGGTCGATCTCGCCGGCGAGGCGCAGCGCCTCCTCGCGGGGGATGAGCCCGCGGATCAGGAGGCACCCGCCGCGAAGCATCGCGGCGCGCAGCAGCTCGGGCGTCACCTCGGCGGCCTGCGCCTCGGGCAGCCCGCCTCCGTTCCCCAGGCGGTCGAAGGCCGGCTCGGGGTAGGCGAGCTCGCTCACCGGCCGGTCGATCAGCTTGAGCCCGGCCTGGTGACGGAGCGCGAGGATTCGCCGCGTCACCTCGGGATCGGGCTGCGTGCGGTTGGCCTCGCTCAGCGCCTCGATCTCGGCGTCGATGGCCTCGATGTCGCGGGGATCGACTGCCTCGGCGATCGTGGCGGCGGGAGCGGACGCCGACGCGTGGGCGGCGCGGCCGGCACGCCCCTTTCTCGAGAAGAACATGGACTTACGCTTGCTCCGAGGGTCAGGGTGCGATTACGTCCCGAAGGTAGCAGGGGTCACGGCGCGCTCTCACAGCACTCGCGCGGGGGCGCCGACCGCCGTGGCGCCCGCCGGCACGTCGTGCAGCACGACCGCGTTTGCGCCGATCTGGGCCCCCTCACCGACGCGCACGTTGCCGAGCACCTTCGCGCCCGTGCCGATCGAGACACCGGCCCCGATCGTCGGTCCCTGCAGCTCGCCGCGCAGCCCGACCGTCACCCACGGGCTGATCACCGCCCCCGCTCCGATCTCCACGAGGCCGTCGATCACCACCTGGCCGTGCACGATGTAGACCCCGGGCTGGACCACCACGGGGTCCCCGATCGACACCTGGGCGATCATCATCGCCAGCCGGTGCGCGATCCGCGGAAGCAAAGGAATGCCGAGCGCCTGCCCGCGCGCCTTGACCCGGTAGAGCGCCTGGGCGAGGAAGGCGTCGCTCACCCACATGAGACGAAGCACCTGGAGGAGGGCGTCGAGGCGCGAGCGAAACTCGTGGCGCTCGAAGCGGTAGGCCGCCGTCAGCTTCGCGTCAGCGCGCACCGCCTCGCGCAGGCGCGGGTGGCGGGCGCGGAGCTCGGCTCGCGAGGTGGGCGCCATGGTCGCGCGAGGCTATCCGACGCCCTCCCGAGCCGACGAGAGGCGCTGGTACGCTCGACGGGCGGCCGAGGCCCTGCCACGCCGCCCGATCCTCGCCCGTGCCGAGCTCCTCGATCCCCCTCGACGCCGATGCCGGGACCGCCGCCGATCCCGCGCTGGCGAGCGTCCCCGCCCGGGGACCCGTCGCGATCGAGGTCCGCGACGTCGAGAAGAGCTTCCGCATCCCGCGCAACCGCGCCAACTCGGTGCGCGAGCGCTTCGTGCACCCCTTCTCCCACCGCGAGCACTTCGACCTGCACGTCCTCAAGGGCGTCTCCTTCGACGTCCACCAGGGCGAGTTCTTCGGAATCGTCGGGCGCAACGGCTCGGGCAAGAGCACCCTGCTCAAGATCATGGCCAGCGTCTACCGCGCGGACGGCGGTCGCATCCGCATGGCCGGCCGCCTCGCGCCGTTCATCGAGCTCGGGGTGGGCTTCAACCCCGAGCTGACCTCGCGCGAGAACGTGGTGTTGGGCGGCGTGCTGCTCGGTCTCACCCGCCGGGAGGCGCGCAGTCGGCTCGACGCCGTGCTCGACTTCGCGGAGTTGCGCGACTTCGCCGACTTGAAGCTCAAGAACTACTCCTCGGGGATGATGGTTCGCCTGGCGTTCGCCGTCATGGTGCAGGCCGACGCCGAGATCATGCTGATCGACGAGGTCTTGGCCGTGGGCGACGCCTCGTTTGCCCAGAAGTGCATGGACGTGTTCCGCGAGAAGCGCCAGGCGGGCAAAACACTCGTGCTGGTCACGCACGACATGTCGACGGTGCAGACGCTGTGCGACCGAGCGCTCCTGCTCAAGGACGGGCAGGTCGCCCACCTTGGCGACCCCGAGGAGGTGGCGCTCAGCTACCTGCGCTTGAACTTCGATGTCGCCGTGGCTGCGGAGCGCGGGCTCGTGGCGCCCGTGATCCCCGGCCTCAACGTCAAGCTCCTCGACGCCTGGATCGAGAATCGCGCCGGCGAGCGGGTTGACAACGTCGAGCAGGGCGAACCCATCGCGCTAGAGGTGGTGCTCGAGGCGCGCGGCGAACTGCAGGCACCGAGCTTCTCGATCGGGTTCCTCGCCGACGGCGGCGATCCGATCTTCTCGTTTCACCACACCCTCGCGGGCGATGCGGAGGGGCGGCTCGAGGCGGGTCAGCGCGTCCGCATCGCGGGGCGGGTCGCGAACCCTCTGCTTCCGGGGCGCTACTCGATCGGCTGCTTCGTCTCACAGAGCCGGTCCCGCGGCGACACCGATCTCCACGTGCTGCGGCTGCTCGATTTCTCGGTCTACGGCACGGGGCGCGGACCCGGAACGGTGGCCGTCACGGGAAGCCTGGAGGCCGTCGCACAGCCGCCGGTCGAGCCGTGAGCGCCGCCGAACCGCCGCTCCGCGAGGTGCGCGGCCCTTCGTCGCTCGGCGGCGGCTGGCGCCGAGCGGTCGAGCTGCTGCGGCTGATCGCGGTCACGGACTTCAAGCGCGCCTACTTCGGCACCGTCTTCGGCTACGTGTGGTCGATCGCGCGCCCACTCGCGTTGTTCGGCGTGCTGCTCGTCGTGTTCACGCAGGCGTTTCACCTCGGTTCCAAGGTCGCGCACTATCCCGTCCTGCTGCTGCTCAACATCGTGCTGTTCGGCTTCTTTCAGGAGGCGACGGGCGCCGCGGTGGGCGCCGTCGTCGGTCAGGAGTCCGTCGTGCGCAAGACGCAGTTCCCCCGCCTCGTCATCCCGCTCTCCGTCGTGCTCACGAGCATGTTCAACCTCGGGCTGAACCTCGTCGTGGTGTTCGTCTTCCTGCTCGCCTTCGGCCTCACGCCCGCGTGGAGCTGGTTCGGTCTCCTGCTCGTGATCGCCGCCCTCGCCGTGCTCACCACCGCTGTCTCGATGATCCTGTCCTCTCTGTTTCCCCGCTTTCGCGACATCGGGATCATCTGGTCGGTTCTCTCCACCGCGCTGTTCTACGCCACGCCGGTGCTCTACCCGCTCGACGCCGTTTCCGCGCAGGTGCGCGACGTGATCAGCCTCAATCCGCTCGCGCCGATCTTCGCGCTGGCGCGCAAGTGGGTGATCGATCCGCACGCCCCCGGCCCGGCCGAGCTCGCCGGGGGCTGGCTCAGGCTGCTCGTGCCCGTGGCTCTCTGCGTCGCGATCGGCGTGCTGGCGGTATGGGTCTTCAACCGCGAGGCGCCGAGAATCGCCGAAGAGCTCTGACCGAGGGCGTCGGCGCGACCCTCGTCCCTCACGGCCGGCGGGTCGCCACCGCTAGCCTGCCGCGCCGATGCGCTCTCGTGTCCTTGCGCTGACCGCGACCATCGCCCTCGTCGGACCCACGGCGCTCGCGTTCCGGCGCGGCGGCGACTTCTCCGCGGCCTTTCACCCGGTCGCACCGCTCGTGGCGGCGATCGTGGCCTGGGTGCTCGTCGTGACCGTCGCGCTCGCCGCGCCGGTGCCGCTGCCGCGCGGTCGCTACGGGCGCACCGCACTCGCGGGGATGGCGCTCTTCACCGCGTGGACCGGCGCGTCGATCGCCTGGGCGCCCGTGGCCGGCGCGGCCGTGCGCGACTTCGAGCTCGCCCTCTTCTACCTGGCCGCCTTCCTCGTGGGCGCGGCCGCGCTTCGCGGGGTCGCTACCCGGCGGCGCCTCGAGCCCGCGCTGGCCACCGGGATCTTCATCGTGATGGGCTACGGGTTGGGGGTGCGGCTGCTCCCGGGGATCATCCCGAGCCTGCGCACCCCCGCGGCCGACAATCGGCTGGACCAGCCCCTCACCTACTGGAACGCCGAGGGGGCGCTGGCCGCGGTGGGGCTGGTGCTCTGCGTCCGCATACTCGGCGACGGGACGCGGTCGCGGCTCGCGCGCCTGCTCGCGGGAGCGGCCTGCCCCGGGCTCGCGGCGGCGCTGTATCTGACCTACTCGCGCGGCGCGCTGGCCGCCGGAGGGGCGGCCCTGCTGGTGCTGCTCCTCGCCGCTCCCACGTGGCCGCAGCTGCGCGCGGTAACGCTCGCCCTGGCTGCGAGCGCCTTGACGGTGATCGCGGTGACCCTCTTCCCGACCGTGGCCTCGCTGTCGGGGAGCGAGGCGGCGATCGAGCGCCAGGGCGTGCTCTTCCTCGGAGTGCTCTTGGCGCTGACCCTCGCCACCGCGGCGGTGGCGGCCGGTCTGCTCCGGCTCGAGCGCCGCCCCGGCGCTCGAGTCGGGAGGCTGGCGCTGCCTCGCTGGACTCCCATCGCTACCACGGCGATGCTCGGGCTCGTCGTCGGGGCTCTCGTCTACACCGGGCTGCAGGAGCGCAAGGCCCCTCCGCGGCCGAAGACGGTGGCCTCGGCGGCCCGGCTCGCGCGCGTCGACTCGACCCGCTACGCGTACTGGCGGGTAGCGGTGGACGCGTTCGGGGATGAGCCCGTGCGCGGCCTCGGTGCCTCCGGCTTTGCCGTCGCCTGGCTGCGCGAGCGGCCCACGGAGGAGACCCCGCGCCGCGCTCACTCCCTCGAGCTCGAGACCGCCGCCAACCTCGGCCTCGTCGGCCTCGCAGCGCTCCTCATGCTGCTCGCGGGCACGGTGCTCGCGGCGGTTCGGGCCCATCGTCGCCGGCCGGAGCTTGTGGCCGGCTGGTGCGCCGCGGCCACCGTCTGGCTCGTGCACTCGGCGATCGACTGGGACTGGGAGATGCCCGCAGTGACCCTCCCCGCCCTCCTGCTCGCGGCGGCCCTCGTGGGAGTGGCGGAGGAGTCGCCTAGCGCCCCGGAGGCGGAGGGTGAAGCGCCGCTATCTGCGCGCGCGCCCGCGCTTCTCGAGCGGGGTCGGCGCCTCGCGCGACGGTGAGCATCGAGAGCCAGACGAAGGCATCGTCGGGCTGAGCTCGGGCCAACGCGTCGAGCTGCCGCAGGGACTCGGCCCGCCGCCCGAGCAGCCAGACGGCGACCGCGGCGTAGGTATCCGGGGCACGGTCGGGGTTCAGCGCCCGGGCCGAGCGCGCGCTCGCGAGCGCCCTCTGCGCGTACTCCCGGCTGCCGTTCGCGTCGCCGGAGGACCCGTGAGCAGCAGCGGCGACCGTCAGCTCGACCGCCCGGATCGTGTGCAGCGCGTCGTACAGCGACAGGGCGAGCCACCCGGCGACGAGGAGGGCGAGGGCGGCGGTTCCGATTCGGAGGAGCACGCCCCCATGATGCCGTCCTACTCCGGCGCCCGCGAATGACCGCCGGCCCGCGAGCCGCGCACGGACCGGGAGGGCACGACCTCCTCCATCGGCACGACGGCCGCACGGAGCAGCCGCCGACGCTCGCGCAGCGCGCCCCCGAGCGCCGGCAGCGCGGCGGCCAGCCCGGCCAGGTGCGCTCGCAGCACGCCGGCGCGCGCCGCTCGCCAGGCCCACGCCGCCTGGCGGTAAAGCACGAGCGGCGCCCAGCGCAGCGGGAAGGCCTTGACCACCAGGAGCAGCGTGTTGCGCGCCACCCAGCCGGCCACGGGGCGCGCCAGCCGGCCCGAGGAGCCGCCGCCGGCGTGGCGGGCCTCCACGGGCTCATAGAAGCAGCGCCAGCCGGCCAGACGCAGCCGCAGGCCGAGGTCCACGTCCTCCAGGTAGGCGAAGAAGCTCTCGTCGAAGCCGCCGACGCCGCGCACGGCGTCCCGCCGGTAGAGCGCGGCGCCGGCGCACGCGGCGAAGACCTCGCCGGCCTGCTCGTAGCGCCCGACGTCCTCGTGAAAGCGACCGCGCTGCTCGCACACGCCGTCGCGGCGGAGGATGTCGCCCGTGTCATAGAGCCGGTGGGGGCGCTCGAGGTCGACCATCTTGCACGCCACCGCGGCCACGTCGCCCCCGCCCTCGAGCGCGGCCAGCATGCGCTCGAGCCAGTCCGGGGCGAGCTCCACGTCGGTGTTAACGAGGGCGACGGCGTCGGCGTCGGCGGCCTCGATGCCGCGGTTGGCCGCGACGGCGAAGCCGAGGTTCTCGGCGTGGGCGATCACCCTCACCCCCGGCCAGCGCTCGGCGAGCCACTCGCGCGAGCCGTCCGTGGAGCCGTTGTCCACGACGATCACCTCGTCGGGCGGGTGGCTCTGAGCCGCCACCGAGCCCAGGCAGCCTTCGAGCCAGCCTCGACCGTTCCAGTTCGGGATGACGAGGGCGACGCGCAGAACCGCGTCAGCTTCGCGGCGGGCGCACGAGCGCGCAACCCCGACCGCGCGACGGTGTTCCGTGCAGGGATGCCTGCCCAGGCTCCTACACTCCTCCGCGCCGTGCGCCGCCTGATCCTCGTGCTCGCCCTCGCCGCGCTGCTCCTTCCTGTCGGGACGGCGGCCGCCCGGGGCCATCGCTCCCCGCCGCTGCGCGTGCCCCACGGCTGGAACGGTGTGGTGGTCAGCGGCGCCCAGCTCGGGTCGGAGAGCCAGGCCGGCCGGGAATGGGATCGCATGGTGAGCGCCGGGGTCGAGACCACGCGCTCGGCCTTCTACTGGTCGGGCGCGCAGCCCTACCGCGACGCCACGGGGGTGCCGCCGACCAGCCTGGTCGACCGGACCTACGAGCTCGACGCTCGCCGGATCCCCACCAAGTACGGGGAGATGGACAAGCTCGTGGAGGCGAACGCCCGGCGCGGCCTGACGCTCCTGCCCGTCGTGCTCTCGGCCCCGGATTGGGCCGCGCTCGACCCGGAGGACTCGGTCGCTCGGCCCAGGGACCCGGCCGACTACGCGAACTTTCTCACCGACCTCGTGCAGCGCTACGGGCCCAACGGCACCTTCTGGACCAGCCACTCGGACATCCCCAAGCGCCCCATCCGCCAGTGGCAGATCTGGAACGAGCCGAACATCGGCTTCTTCTGGCACGCGCCGCACATGGCGGGTTACGCCGCGCTGCTGCGCGCCGCGCACGACGCGATCAAGCGGGCGGACCCCGGCGCCGACGTGATCCTCGGGGCGCTCTCGAACTCCAAGCAGTCGCTCTCCTGGCGCTCTCTGGGCGAGCTCTACCGCGCCGGCGCGCGCGGCCTCTTCGACGCGGTGACGGTGCACCCGTACTCGCTCATGCCCCGGAACGTGATGCGCAACATCGCCAACGTGCGCACCGTGATGAAGCGAAACGGCGACGCCCGCAAGCCGCTCTGGGTCACCGAGCTCTCCTGGCCCTCGGCGCGGGGCAAGAGCAACTTCAACGCCTACAACTTCAACGTCACCGAGCCCCAGCAGGCGCAGAAGATCCGCGAGATCTACCCCCTGCTGGCGCGGGCTCGCCGCTCGCTCGGGATCGGACGGGTCTACTGGTACACCTGGGTCACGAGCGATCGGGGACGCGGCGATCCGTTCGACTACGCGGGACTGCGCGCCGCGTCGAGCAGCCCCTCGGGCGACTCGCGCGCCAAGCCGGCCTTCTACGCCTGGGAGCGGGTCGTGCTCTCGCTAGAGGGCTGCCGGCGCCCGAAGCGCGACGTGAACCACTGCGGCTGAGCGAGCCGCTCAGCGTCCCTCCCACGCCTCCTCGACCGCGCCGCGCAGGCCGGCGCGGAAGCTTGCGACGTCGAAGCGCGCGGCGTTGGCCGCGCACGCCGCGGGATCGATGTCGAGCGCCTCGCAGCGCTCCACCGCGGCCGCGAGGGCGTCGGGGTCGCTGGGGAAGTAGAAGACCCCGGTGACTCCGTCCTCGATGGTCTCGCGCACTCCCCCCTCGGCGAGCGCGATCACCGGCCGCCCGGCGGCCTGGGCCTCGACCGCCGCGATCCCGAACTCCTCCGCGGCGGTGACCACGAGCGCGCGAGCCCCCTGCAGGAGCTCGGCCACGCGCGCGTCGGAGACCCGCCCCTCGAGGCGCACGGTCGGGCCGGCGAGGCGGGCGAGCCGGTCGCTCTCGGGCCCGTCGCCCACGACCACCAGGGGACGCGCGAGCCGGTTGAAGGCCTCCACCGCCACCTCGATCCGCTTGTGGGAGACGAGCTCGGAGAGCACGAGGTGCGCCCCTCGGCCGGTGGGCTCCGGGCGCCACCCGTCGCCGTCGCGCGCGCTCGAGGCGAAGCGCTCGGTGTCCACGGGCGGGTAGACGACGCGCGCCTCGCGCGCCCAGAACTCCCAGATCCTTTGCCGTGTGGTCTCCGAGTTGGCGACGTAGAGATCGATTCGGCGGGCGGCCCGGCGGTCCCAGCTTCGCCAGCGGTGGAAGATCGCCCCGAGAAGCGCCCGGCCCGACCGGCCGAAGCGCGCGAGGGTGGCCTCCCGCGCGCTCCACGCGTAGCGAAACGGGTTGTGGCAGTAGCAGACGTGCACCGCCCCCGGTGCGACCCGCACCCCGTGCGACCACGCGCTCGAACTCGAGATCACCAGGTCGTAGGCGCTCAGGTCGAGCGCCTCCATCGCGCGGGGGTAGAGCGGCAGCAGCGCGCGAAAGGTGCGCGCCGTCGGGCGCAGGCGCTGCAGGAACGAGGCGCGGACCCGGCGCTGCGCGAAGCGACCCTCGGTGCCGCGCTCGTCGTAGACCGCGGTGAAGACGTCGGCCTCCGGCCACATCTCGCACATGACTTCGAAGACCCGCTCCGCCCCGCGCACGTCGAGCAGGAAGTCGTGGACGAGCGCCACCCGCCGGGGCGCTCGGGCGGGCGTCGACTCCTCGAGGTGGGGGTACACGGCGGGGCACGCTAACGGAGCGCTCTCGCGACGCAACTGCCTCCGTCCCCGAGTGTTCGGGGAGTGATGCTCACCCCCACCCCTCCTCTCCCCGGTCCACTCGCTTCCCTTCGGTCGCCACGCGCGCCGGGCCGACCTACACTCACCGCCGTGCGCCACCTCCTCCTCCTCAGCGCCCTGCTCGTCCTGCTCGTCCCCGCCGCTGCCAGCGCGCGCCGGACTGTCCCCCAAGGGTGGATCGGGATGGTCGTCAACAAGGACCGGCTCGGCAACCCAGAGCGAGCGAGCGCAGAGTGGACCCGGATGGTGAGCACGGGGGTCGAGTCGGTGCGCACGCCGTTCGTGTGGTCGCGCGCCCAGCGCGATGACCCGAGCGGCGACAGCACGCTCACCCGCGACCGCTTCAAAGTGCCCACCGACTACTCGGATACCGACGAGGTGGTGGCCGCCACCGCCCGACGCGGACTGAACGTCCTTCCCGTGGTCATCCAGGCACCGGTGTGGGCGGCCGCCGACCCCGAGCGCAACCTTCCCCGCCCCCGCAATCCGCGGGACTACGCCCACTACCTCACCGACCTCATCGAGCGCTACGGCCCGAACGGGACGTTCTGGGCCGACCACCCCGAGCTCCCCAAGCGGCCGATCCGTGCGTGGCAGGTCTGGAACGAGCCGAACATCCCCTACTTCTGGCAGCACCCCTGGGTGAAGGGCTACCGCGCGCTGCTCGTCGCCGCCCATCAGGCGATCAAGGCCGCCGACCCCGGCGCCAAGGTCGTCCTGGGCGCCTTCTCCAACGCGGCCCACGCGCTGGCCTGGCGCTCGCTCGGCGAGCTCTACAGGACGGGTGGCGGAGTGCGCGGCCTCTTCGACCAGGTCGCCGTGCACCCGTACACGCTTCAGCCCAAGAACGTCGTGCGGATCGCGGGCTATGTGCGCGACGTGATGCGCCGCTACGGCGACGCCCGCAAGCCCATGCTCCTCACCGAGCTCTCGTGGCCGGCGACGAACGACAGCCACGGGCGCAACCGAACCGACCACAACTACGGCTTCAACGTGACCGAGCGCCAGCAGGCCCAGAAGATCCGCGAGGTCTATCCGCTGCTCGTCAAGGCGCGGCGCTCCCTGGGGATCGCCTCCGTCTACTGGTACACCTGGGCCTCGGTCGACCGGGGCCGCACCGACCCCTTCGACTACGCGGGGCTGCGTAAGGTGAGCTCACCCAGCCGCGACTCGACGGCCAAGCCCGCCTTCGACGCGTGGCGCCATGTGGTGCTGAGCCTCGAGGGCTGCCGCCACGGCGCCAAGGCCACCGTCACGCGCTGCCGCTGAGCAGCGCGTCGACCCTGCGCGCCGCGCGCGCCCAGGTGAGCTCGCCGGCGCGGGCGAGGCCCGCGGCCACGAGCCGCTCGCGCAGGACCAAGTCGTCGAGCACCCGCTCGAGCGCCCCGGCCAGCTCCTCGGGATAGTCGGGATCGACGAGCACCGCCGCCGAACCGCACACCTCGGGCAGCGCCGCTCGATCGGCGGCGAGCACCGGGGTGCCGGCGGCCATCGCCTCGAGGCAGGTGAGCCCGAAGCCCTCGTAGCGAGAGGGCAGCACGAAGGCGCGCGCCCCCGCATAGAGGCCGGGGAGCTGCTCCTCGGCGACGTGCCCGAGTGCGCGCAGGCCCGGCACCGCCTCCTCGGCCCGCAGCTGCGGGCGCCCACCGCCGGCCGCCACGAGGTCGATGCCCCGCTCGCCGAGGCGCTGCGCCGCCGGCGCGAGCGCCGCGAGGTTCTTGCGGGCGGTCCGGCTCGCCACCGTGAGCACGTAGGGCCGCTCGAGGCCGAGCGCCCGGCGCGCCGGCTCGGGGTCGACCGTGGGCGCGAAGCGCTCGTCCACCCCGCCCGGGATCACCGAGACCCGCTCGGGCGGCGCACCGAGCAGCGCGACGATCTCGCCGCGGGAGAACTCGGATACGGTGATCACGTGGAGCGCCCGACGCGCGATGGCCGGCAGGATCGTGCGCTGCCAGCGGACGTAGGCCGCGGAGTAGAACTCCGGGTGACGGAGCGCCGCGGCGTCGTGGATGACCACCACGTTGCGGGGCCAGAGCACCGGCGCGAGGTTGGCCGGACTGAAGAGGAGCGGCGTGCGGGCCCCCGCCGCGCGCGCGGGCAGCACGAGCTGCTCCCACGCGTGCCCCGCACGGTGCACGAACGCCGCGGGCGGCCGCGCGAGCGCGTAGGCGCCCGGGCGCAGCGCGGGAAGGCGGCGAACCATCTCCCGTGCCCAGCGCTCTACCCCGCCGAGCTCGGGCCGGCTCGCGGCCCGGGCGTTCAGGAGGATCGGGCGGTCCACGCGGCGTGAGGGTGGGAGTCGACGGCCGCAGCCTCGCGGGCGCCGACCGGGGGGTGGCGCACTATACGAACGCCCTCCTCACCGCGCTCGCCACGCGCTTTCCCGACGACGAGTGGCGGGTGCTCGTGCCCGACGGCGAGCTGCCGCGTCTTGCCGCCGGGATCGAGGTGCGGCGCGTCCGGGTGCCCGGCCGCCTGCTCTACGGGGCCGGGGCGCTGAGCGGGCTCGGGCGCCTCGACCGCCTGCTCGGCGCGCGCCCCGACGTCTTCTGGGCCCCCGCCCCCGCCCCGCTCGCCCTCTCGCGCGACGTGCCGCTAGTGCTCACCCTGCACGACCTCTCGTGGGTGCAGCGCCCGCGCGACTTCACCACCTACGAGCGCTTCTGGCACGGCGCCGCTCGCCCCCGGCGCTTGGCCCGGCGCGCGGCGCGGGTGCTCTCGGTCTCCGAGGCCACCCGTCGGGAGGCGCTCGCACGATGGAGGCTCCCGGCCGAGCGCGTGAGCGTGGTGCCCTCGGGGGTGGGCGTGCCCGCGCCCGTCGATCCAGAGGCCGTGGCCGTGATGCGCACGCGCTTCGGGCTCCCCGAGCGCTACCTCCTCTTCGTGGGAGCGCTCGAGCCGCGCAAGGCACCCGACGTGCTCGTGCGCGCCTTCTCCCGCGCGCGCCGCGGCGGCCTCGATGCCGCGCTCGTGCTCGCCGGGAGCGGCCGCCTCGCCGGAAATCTCGCCGGGAGCGGGGTGCACCTCCTCGGTCGCGTCGATGCCCCCACCCGCGATGCGCTCTACCGCGGCGCGCTCGCCCTCGTCCTCCCCTCGTGGGTGGAGGGCTTCGGCTTCACCCCGCTCGAGGCCCTCGCTCACGGCACCCCCGCAGTCGTGAGCGACCTCCCGGTGCTCCGCGAGGCGCTCGGCGCCGGCGCGCTCTACGTCCCCCCGGGCGACGCGGATGCGCTCGCCGCGGCGCTCGGGCGGATCGCGTGCGAGGAGCCTCTGCGTCGCCGCCTCGTCCTCGCCGGACGCGACGCGCTGGCGGAGCTGACCTGGCCGCGCGCCGCCGAGCGCACCCGCTCCGTGCTCGCCGAGGCGGCGGAGAGAAGGGGATGAGGAACGCCGCGCCGTTCAGCGCCGTGGTGGTGATCCACGACTCGGCCGCCGACCTCGCGCGGCTGCTCGCGTCGATCGCGCGCCACCTCGACCCGGCGCCCGAGCTGATCGTCGTCGATTCTGGCTCGCGCGACGGGGGCGCCGCGCTCGCCCGGGAAGCGGGCGCCCAGGTGGTCGAGCTCGACGGCAATCCCGGATTCGGACCGGCGAACAACGAGGGGGTAGCCCGCGCCCGCAGCGAGACCTGCGTGCTCGTCAACCCCGACGTCGAGCTCCACGACGACGGCCTCGCGCGCCTCGCCCACCTCGTCGCACGCGACCCCGAGGCGCTGCTCGTCCCGCGGCTGCTCAACCCCGACGGCACCCTTCAGCGCGCCGCGCACCCGCTTCCCGGACGCGCGGGTGGGCTGCTCCCGGCGCTCCTGCACCCCCGGGTGCTGCCGCGCGGAGCGCGCGAGCGGGCCGACCCCTGGCGCGCCGAGTCGCCGCGCGTCGTGGGCTGGGCGATCGCCGCCTGCCTCGCCGGACGCACGCAGACTCTGCGCCGCCTCGGCCCCTTCGATCCCGAGACCTTCCTGTTCTACGAGGACCTCGACCTCTGCCTGCGCGCGAGGGAGGAGGGCATCCCCACCGTCCTTCGTCCCGAGATCTCGCTCGCTCACCGCGGCAGGCACTCCACGGGCCCGGCCTACGGCGGCGAGCCCCACGAGCTCCTGGCCCGCCGCCGGCGGGCCGTGATCGACGCGCGGCTCGGGACGCGTGCCCTCGCGCTCGACGACGCCGCCCAGGGCCTCACGTTCGCGACCCGCGCGACCACGCGCGCGCTGCTGCGCCGCGACGCCTCCCGCGAGCGAGCCCAGCTCGCCGCGCTGCGGGTCGCGCGGCGGCGGTCCTGAGTCGCCTCGAGGCCTCAGCGCCAGGCGTGCACGACGCAGCGCCCCTGGCCGACCCGATAGGCGGGAGGCCTGACCCGTCGATAGGCCGCGCGCAGCAGCCGGTAGGGCAGGCGGTCGAGGTGGACGACCCGCGTGCGGGAGAACCCGAGCTCCCGCAGCTTCGCCTCGAGAAAGGCGACGTTCGGCCCCCACCAGTTCGATTCATCGCCGCCGACGTCGGCTTCGGGGTAGTAGGCCACCGCCGGCCGGCGGACGTCGAGCAGATCCACGTGGGTCTCGAGGATGAGCTGGCCGCCGGCGACGCTCGCCACGCGCTCGAGGACGGGCCACGGATCGGGGAGGTGGTAGAGCACCCCGAGGAAGAGGACGAGATCGAAGCGCCCGACGCGCTCGGGAGATAGGTCCAGCAGGTCGACGTCGACCGCCTCGACGCGGCTGCCGAGCGCCCGGTGCGCGAGGTCGAACCCGGCGCGCGTGCCCCACCCGTCGGGGCCCCACGCCGGCTGGCGCCAGACGGCCGGATCGACGGCCACCACCCGCTCGGCGCCGCGGCGCTCGGCCTCGAAGGAGAAGAAGCCGTCCCACGCGCCGACGTCGAGCACGCTGCGGCCGCGGAGATCCTCCGGCAGGCTCAGCCAGCGCACCTTGCGCGGCGATTCGTCCTGCCCGGGGGTGACGACGCCTCCTCCGAGATCGATGGTGTGGAACCACCGCAGCCGCGCGACCTCCTCCGCCAGCTGGCCCTTCGGCGCGCTCACCGCGGCGGAGGATCGCAGAAGCCGGCCCGGGTCGCGCGCCGGGAATCAGAAGAGGCCGAGCTGAGAAGGCTCCTCCCCCGGCGGCTCGGACCCCCCGGCGGCCGGCGCCGGCGAGGCAGGGACGATCTCCTCCTCGACGGCTGCCGGCTCGGGCGCGGGCTGCTCGGGCGCGGGCTGGGCGAGCAGCTCGGGGATCCGCGCGAAGTCGGCTCGCAGCTTCTCGAGCGTCGCGGGGGTGTAGAGAGCGGCCGCTGGGTGAAAGAGCGGGAGCAGGCGCACCGCGCGCGGCCCGAGCACCCGCACCTCTGCCTGCCCGTGGAGGCGCGTGATGCCCGTCGGATCGGCACGCAGGAGCTTCGTGGCGAAGTTGCCGAGGGTGCACACCACCCGCGGGGCGATCAGGTCGACCTGGCTGCGCAGGTAGCTCGAGCAGTTCTCGATCTCCACCGGCAGCGGGTCGCGGTTGCCGGGCGGACGGCACTTGAGCACGTTCGCGATGAACACCTCCTCGCGGTCGAGCCCGATCTCCTCGAGCAGCCGGTCGAGCAGCTTCCCGGCCTGGCCGACGAACGGGCGGCCGATCCGGTCCTCGTTGGCGCCCGGAGCCTCGCCGACGAACATCAGGTCGGCGTCGGCGTTCCCGGCCCCGAAGACCACCTGGGTGCGCGCCTCGGCGAGCTCTGGGCAGCGCACGCACCCGCGTGCCACTCCCCACACCCCCGTGAGCGCCTCGCGTCGCTCCTGCGCCGTCGCCATCGTGGCGCGATCGTAGCCCTGTGGGGCCAGGAGGTATATTGGGTAACAGGCCGTCACTTTCCTGGAGAGGACGGACCCGCAGCTCACGCCGCCCGATGTCGCACCGACCGGTATCTCCCATGCGGGAACTGGAACGGAACCCTCACCTCCACGCTACGCCGCCCCTGCCGCGCTGCGCCGTCATCGGTGCCGGCCGCCTCGGGGCAGCGCTGTGCGCCGCCCTCCGGCTAGCGGGGCTGGACGTGAACGGGCCGCTCGGCCGCGACGCCGACGCGCGCGAAGCCGAGGTCGTGCTCCTCTGCGTGCCCGACGGAGAGATCGCCGCGGCGGCCGGCGCGATCGCTCCCGGCCGGCTCGTCGGGCACTGCTCAGGAGCCACAGGGCTCGACGTGCTCGCTCCCCACGAGGCGTTCTCCCTGCACCCGCTGATGACCGTGACGGGCGTGGAGGCGGCCTTCGCCGGCGCGGGCGCCGCCGTGGCGGGCGCGAGCCCGCGCGCGCTCGCGGCCGCGACGGCGCTCGCCGCGCGGCTCGGGATGCGCCCCGTGGAGATCGCCGAGGAGGACCGCGCCCTCTACCACGCCGCGGCCTCGCTCGCCTCGAACTACCTCATCACGCTGGAGGCCGCCGCCGAGCGGCTCGCCGGAGAGGCCGGCGTGGCGCGCGAGGCGCTCGTGCCGCTCGTGCGCGCCACGATCGAGAACTGGGCGCGGCTGGGGCCCGAGCGCGCGCTCACCGGTCCGCTCGCCCGCGGTGACGAGGAGACCGTCGCCCGCCAGCGCGAGGCCGTCGCCGAGCACGCCGGTGACCTCCTTCCCCTCTTCGACGCGCTCACCGAGGCGACGCGAGCGCTCGCCCGTCCCGCGGGCAGCGAGGCGATGAGGACCCTTCGCACGGTTCCCGAGCTGCGCGCCGCCCTGAGCGGAGCCCGTCGCGCGGGGCGCTCGATCGCCCTGGTCCCCACCATGGGCGCTCTCCACGCGGGCCACGAGTCGCTCGTGCGCCGCGCGGCCGCCGAGCACGACGTCGTCGTCGTCTCGCTCTTCGTGAACCCCACCCAGTTCGACGAGGGCTCAGACCTCGCCGCCTATCCGCGCGACGAGGCCCGCGACGCGGAGCTCGCGGCCGGCGCCGGCGCCGACCTGCTCTTCGCCCCCGACGCGGCCGCGGTCTACCCACCCGGGTTCTCCACCTCCGTATCGGTCGGCGGCCTCAGCGAGCCGCTCGAGGGCGCCGTCCGGGGCGCCGGCCACTTCGCCGGCGTGGCCACCGTGGTGCTCAAGCTCCTCAACATGGTCGGGCCCACGGCGGCCTACTTCGGCCAGAAGGACGCCCAGCAGGCGCTGCTCGTGCGCCGCCTGGTGCGCGACCTCGACCTGCCGGTGGCGGTCGAGGTGTGCTCCACCGTCCGCGAGCCCGACGGCCTCGCGATGTCGAGCCGCAACGCGCGCCTCAGCGCCGGCGAGCGCGCTCGCGCCGTGGCCCTCCCGCGGGCGCTGGCCGCCGCCGAGGCCTCGGTGGCCGGCGGCGAGCGCGAGGCCGCCTCGATCTTCCGCCGCGCCCGCGCGGCGATGGAGCCCCACGCCGTCGAACCGGAGTACCTCGCGCTCGTCGGTCCCGACACTCTTCATCCGCTCGAGCGGATCGACGGCGGGGCGCTCTTCGCCGTCGCCGCCCGGGTCGGGGAGACCCGCCTCATCGACAACGTCATGTTGACGCCGCCCTCGTCCAATGGGAGGTCTTAGAGAAGCCATGCACCGCACGATGCTCAAGAGCAAGATCCACCGCGCCACGGTGACCGACTGCGACCTGCACTACGTCGGCTCGATCACCGTCGACCCCGACCTGCTCGAGGCGGCCGACATCCTCGAGTTCGAGCAGGTCGCCGTGGTCGACGTCGACAACGGCGCCCGCTTCGAGACCTACACGATCGCGGGAGAGCGCGGCTCGGGCGAGGTCAAGGTCAACGGCGCCGCCGCGCGGCTCGTGCACCGCGGCGACACGGTGATCCTCATCTCCTACGCCACTTACGACCGCGCGGAGCTCGCGCTCTACGAGCCGCGCGTGGTGCACGTCGACTCCGAGAACGCGATCATCGACGTCGACGCCGAGGTCGCGACTCTGCTCACCCATCCCGCCGCGACCCGCTAGGAGGCCGCCGTGTCCGCCGCCCCTCCCCTCCCCGGCTCCCCCACCGCCGAGCGCCTGCCCGTAACGCTCCCCCGGCTGGCCGAGAAGAAGCGCCTCGGCGAGCCGATCGTGATGGTCACCGCCTATGACTTCCCGAGCGCGCAGGTCGCCGAGGCGGCCGGAGTCGACGTCGTGCTGGTCGGCGACTCGGGCGCGATGACCGTGCTCGGCTACCCGAGCACGGTGCCGGTCTCCGTCGCGGAGATGCTCATGCTGAGCGCCGCCACCCGGCGCGGGCTCTCCATCCCGTTTCTCGTCGCCGACCTGCCCTTCGGCTCCTACGAAGCCTCGAACGAGCAGGCGATCGCCACCGCTCAGCGCTTCGTCAAGGAGGGCGGAGCCGACGCGGTGAAGATCGAGGGCGGCGGCACCTCGGTGGAGCGCGCCCGGGCGATCGTCGCCGCCGGCATCCCCGTGATGGGCCACGTCGGGCTCACCCCCCAGACGGCGACCGCGCTTGGCGGCTACCGCGCGCAGGGGCGCACCGCCGAGCGCGCCCTGGCCGTGGCCCACGACGCCCTCGCCCTGCAGGAGGCGGGCTGCTTCGCCCTCGTCTTCGAGGCGATCCCCGCCGGGGTGGCCGACGCGCTCATGCCGCGCATGGCGATCCCGGTCATCGGGATCGGGGCGGGAGCCGCCACCGACGGCCAGGTGCTCGTCTTCCACGACCTGCTCGGGATCTACGACGGCCTGAGCCCCCGCTTCGCCAAGCGCTACGCGGCGCTCAAGCCGGAGATGGTCGCCGGAGTCCAGGCCTACGCCGACGACGTGCGCGCCGCGCGCTTCCCCGCGCCGGAGCACACCTACTCGATCGACCCGGCCGAGCTCGCGGACTTCCGCGCCGGTCTGGGCTAGACGACGCGGGCACCGACACGCCGTCGACCCCCGCCGCCGCGCGCTCTAGACTCCGCGGCGATTCACCGGCCCTTCACACGCGCGCCGCCGGCGTGGGAGAGGCTCGTCTCGATCAGCCACGTTCGAGGAGGCTCGCGCATGTCGCGCCTGTCCCAGGTCTTCGCCCCCAAGGATCGCGAGTACTTCGACCTGTTCGAGCAGGCGGGGGCGAACATCCTGCGCGCCGCCGACCTGCTCGACCAGATGATGCGGGGCTACCCCGACACGGCCGGCCTGGCGCGGGACATCCTCATCTGCGAGCAGGAGGGCGACCGGATCACCCACGACGCGATCCGGCGCCTGAACCAGACCTTCGTCACCCCGATCGACCGCGAGGACATCTACGAGCTCGTCTCCGCGCTCGACGACGTGGTGGACTACACCGAGGAGGTCGCCGACTACCTCGGCCTCTACAAGATCGAGGCGCCGATGGAGCAGGCCCAGCGCCTGACGCACATCCTGCTCCACGCCGCCCGGGAGCTGGCCGAGGCGATCCCGCTCCTGCGCGGATTCAAGGACCTCTCCAAGCACACGGTGGAGGTCAACCGGCTCGAGAACGACGGGGATCGCGTCTCGCGCGAGGCGATGGCCTCGCTGTTCGACAACGGGATCGACCCGATGGTGGTCATCCGCTGGAAGGACATCTTCGAGCGGCTCGAGTCGGCGATCGACCAGACCGAGACGGTGGCGAACATCCTCGAGGGCATCGTCATCAAGAACGGGTAGGGCGCCCGCGCGATGCACGACACCACCATCCTCGTCATCGTCATCGCCACCGCGCTGGCGTTCGACTTCACCAACGGGTTCCACGACACCGCCAACGTCGTGGCGACGACGATCTCGACGCGTGCGCTTCCGCCCCGGACGGCGATCGCGATCGCCGCGCTGCTGAACTTCGCGGGGGCGTTTCTCTCGCTCAAGGTCGCCGCCGTGGTGGGCAAGGGCATCGTCGACCCGAAGACGATCACCACAACGATCGTGTTCGCGGGGCTCATCGGCGCCATCTTCTGGAACCTGGTGACCTGGTACTTTGGCCTTCCCTCCAGCTCCTCCCACGCGCTCATCGGCGGGGTCGTGGGCGCGGCTTTCGCGGCCCACGGCGCCCCCGCCGTGATCGGCGCCGGGCTGCTCGGCAAGGTGGTCATTCCCGCCTTGGTCGCTCCCGTGCTGGCCTTCGTGGTGGCGGGCACGGCGATCCTCCTCATCTACCGGCTGGTGGGACGGCTGCGGCCGGGTCCCGTGAACCGCGGCTTTCGCGTGGGGCAGATCGCCTCGGGCGGCCTGCTCGCGCTCGCCCACGGGACCAACGACGCCCAGAAGACGATGGGCGTGATGACCCTGGCGCTCATCGCCAACGGGAGCCTCGCCAAGACGGCCGGAACTCCCGACTGGGTCAAGGTCAGTGCGGCCGCCGCAATCGCACTCGGGACCTACAGCGGTGGCTGGCGGATCATCAAGACCATGGGCAGCCGGATCATCCGGATGGACTCGACCCAGGGCTTCAGCGCGCAGGGCGCCGGCGCCGCGGTGATCCTCACCGCCTCGCACTTCGGCTACCCGCTCTCTACCACCCACGTCATCTCCGGGGGCATCATGGGTGCCGGCGCGGCCAAGCGCTTCTCGGCCGTCCGCTGGGGCGTGGCGGGCAACATCGTGATCGCGTGGGTGCTCACCCTCCCCGCCGCCGCGGTGGTGGGCGCCGGGGTCTACGCGGTGACGCGGGTGTTCGGCGCCGGCGCGGCGGGTCCCGTGATCGTCGCCCTCGCCTGCATCGCCCTGATCGCGGCGCTATTCGCGCGACGCTTCCAGGTCACCGCGCGGGTGGCGACCGCGGAGTGATCGCGGCGCTCGTCGACACCAAGGCGCTCTTCAAGGTCGTGTGGGTATCGCTGGCCGGCGGCGTGGGCGTCACGCTCGCCTACTCACTCGTGGTCTTCGGAGTCGCCCGGGCGGGCGATCTGCGCCGTCAGGAGCGGGGCGCCGCGGCGGCCGGCTACGCCGTCCTCGCCGTCGTGGGGCTGGCGATCTGCGTCTGGGCCCTCGTGCGCGGCTATCTCCTGCTCATCGAGAAGAAGTGACGGGGGAGCGCTCGTCGGCTCTCCCAAGGCGAGGCCTAGAGCGAGTCGGGAGCGAGGCGCGGCTCGTCGGGAGCGACGGGAGCCTGCGCGATATCGACGTCGGTCTCGAGCGCCCCGTACTCCACCGACTTGAGCACCCGGGCCGGCGAGCCCGCGGCGATGGAGAACGGCGGCAGGTCGGTCGTCACCACGCTGTTGGCGCCGATCACGCAGCGCTCGCCGATGCTCACTCCGCTCGTGACGACCACGTTGGCCCCGCACCACACGTTGTCCCCGATCCGCGTCGTGCCCTTGGAGGTGAAGCCCTGCCAGGTGACGGGCAGCGCGGGATCGTCGAAGCGATGGTTGCCGTCGGTGACAAAGCAGCCGTTGGCGAACATGCAGTGCGAGCCGATGTCCACGAGCTTCATCGCCGCGATCATCACCCCGAGGTTGAGGAAGGTCCCCTCCCCGATGCGGATGCGCGCCTCGCCCGGCGCCGTGAGCCACACGCCCGGCTCGAGCAGCGCCCCGGGACCGATCTCCAGGCGCCCCTCGTCGAGCATCTCGAGCACGTTGCCGTGCACGGGCCAGCGGACGAAGGCCTCGCGCCGGAGGAAGTGCCAGTGGATCCGCGCCCGCCGCCACGGGAACGAGTTGCGCTCATACCAGCGCCACTTCTGTGCCCAGAGCTTGGCCTGCGCTCGGGTGGGAGCCATCGGCCCAGCCTATTGCTCGGCGGGCGGGAGGCGCCGAGCGATCTCCGCGCGCCGGAAGTCGAAGATCGCGTCGATGTCGCGGCGCACGAGCGCCACGTGGGCGATGGCGCCCAGCGGCCCGAGCGGGAGCCGGTAGCGCACCCGGTCGCGCATGAGGGTGCCCTCCGGGTGAGGCTCGAAGGTGTGGGTGTGGTGCCAGAGCGCATAGGGACCTCGGAGCTGGCGGTCGACGAAGCGCCGACCCGGCTCCCAGTCCTCGATCCGCGTGAGCCAGCGCAGCCGCACTCCGTGGAGCCTCAGCTCATACTCGATCAGCGTGCCGAGCCGCATCTCGATCGGCCGCCGCGTGAGGACCTCGAAGCCGAGGAACGGCGGGGTGATCTCCTCGAGGTTGTAGGCGTCCTGGAAGAACTCCCACGCCTCGGAGGGAGGGCGAGGAAGCACCTGCTCCCGCTCGAGGACGTGGACGCGCATGCCGGCCCGGGACGGTAGCCCCTCGCTCTGTTAGCTTGCGCGCCGCATGCGGCTCGCGCGCGGGATCTCGGCGACCGATCTGGCGGGGCCGGTGCTCGTGGCCGCCGTGGTGCTCGCGGCCTTCGTCGGAGTGCGGCTGCACTCCTACGGGGGCGACCCGACCGGGTTCGTGCAGTTCGGGCGCACCGGCGTGGCCGTCATCCAGCCGCCGCCCGGAGCGATCATCCGTCCCGACCAGGGATACGACGGCGCGCTCTTCTGGCTCCAGGCCCACGATCCCCTCCTTCTGCGCAATCGGACCGTCGAGCGCCTGAACGTCGCCCACGGCGAGTTCCGCGCCGTGCGCGTGGCCTACCCCGCGCTCGCCGGAGCGCTGTCGCTCGGCTCGGACGGCGCCCTTCCCTGGACCCTGCTCGGGCTCGACGTCCTCGCCGTGCTCGCCCTGAGCGCCGGAGCCGCCGCCTTCTTGCGCGCGGAGGGCCGCTCGGGCTGGTGGGCGCTGGCGATCGGACTCTCTCCGGGGCTGATGCTCGCGCTGCTCCGCGACCTGAGCGACCCGGTTGCGACCGCCGCGGGTCTCGGCGGCCTCATGGCCTGGCACCATCGCCGGCGCCCAATCGCCACCGCGCTGCTGACGCTCGCGGTGCTCACCCGCGAGCCGATGGTGTTCGCGCCGCTGGCGGTGGGCCTGAGCGCCCTGCTCGCCGCTCGCGGCGGCGCTCACGGCGACCGCCAGCCCCTGCCGGAGCGGCTGCGGAGCGCGGCTCCCGTGACGCTGATCCCGCTGGCCGCGTTCGCCGGGTGGTACGCCTACGTGACCTTCCGCTTCGGCGGGACGCTCCCGGCCTCCACCAACCCGCCGGGTGAGTTCTCCTTCCCCTTCGACGGGCTTCTCACCGCCATCCGGGGCGAGAGCCATCGCCCGGCGATCGAGGCGGGGTGGGGCCTGGCCTACCTCGTCCTGATCCTCGCCGCGCTCGTCGCGGTGGTGCGAGCGCTCATCCGCTCGCGTGATGCGCTGACGCTCACCGCGGCGCTCTTCGCGGTCGCGGTCTGCCTCGAGACCTACGCGAGCGACAAGTGGACCTACACGCGCCAGACCGTCCCGCTCGTCCTCGCCCTCGGCCTGGCCGGTCTGGTGGGCCGGCGGCGCCTGGCCCCCGCGCTCGCCGCGGCCGTCGCCGGGCTGACCCTGCTCGCGCCGCTGGCGTTCCGAGCCTCGGCCGGGGCCTGAGCGCGGTCGCTCAGGCGGCCGCGGCGGCCTGCCGCCGCGGCGCGCGCCGGCTCACCTTGGGCGCCGGCAGCAGCGGAGCGAGGAACCGGCCCGTCACGGAGTCCTCCATCGCCGCGACGTCCTCGGGCGTGCCGGTGGCCATGAGATAGCCGCCCTCCTCGCCGCCCTCGGGGCCCATGTCGATCAGGCGGTCGGCCGTCTTGATCACGTCGAGGTTGTGCTCGATGACCACGATCGAGTTGCCGGCCTGCACCAAGCGCTGAAGGACCTCGAGCAACCGCTGTATGTCCGCGAAGTGCAGTCCGGTGGTGGGCTCGTCGAGGATGTAGAGCGTCCGGCCGGTGGCCACCTTGCTGAGCTCCGCCGCCAGCTTCACCCGCTGCGCCTCCCCGCCCGAGAGCGTAGTGGCGGGCTGCCCGACGCGCATGTAGCCCAGGCCGACATCGTGCAGCGTCTGCAGGCGGCGTCTGATCTTCGGGATGTGGGTGAAGAACTCGAGCGCCTCCTCGACCGGCATCTCGAGCACGTCCGCGATCGTCCTGCCCTTGAAGCGCACGTCGAGCGTCTCGCGGTTGTAGCGCTTGCCGTGGCACTGCTCGCAGGGCACGTAGACGTCGGGGAGGAAGTGCATCTCGATCTTGATCTGCCCGTCGCCCCGGCACACCTCGCAGCGCCCGCCCTTGACGTTGAAGGAAAAGCGCCCGGGCTTGTAGCCGCGCGCGCGGGCCTCCTGGGTCTTCGAGAAGAGCTCGCGGATCTGGTCGAAGAGTCCGATGTAGGTCGCCGGGTTGGAACGCGGGGTGCGCCCGATCGGCGACTGGTCGACCGAGATGATCTTGTCGAGCTGGTCGAGTCCGGTGATCCGCTTGTGGGCTCCGGGGCGCTGCTTGGCGCGGTGCAGCCGGTTGGCCACCGCCTTGAAGAGCACGTCGTTGACCAGCGTGGACTTCCCCGAGCCCGAGACGCCGGTGACGCACGTGAAGATGCCGAGCGGCACGGCGACGTTCACGTCTTTCAGGTTGTGCTGCCGGGCGCCCTCGATCTTCACGTGCCCGCTCGCGCGCCGGCGCTTGTGCGGCACCTCGATCCGCCTCTCCCCCGAGAGGAACTGGCCCGTCGCCGACTCGGGGATCCGCGCGACCTCGTCGGCCGTGCCGGCCGCGACCACGTGCCCCCCGTGCTCGCCCGCGCCGGGGCCCATGTCGACGAGGTGGTCGGCCGCGCGCATCGTGCCCTCGTCGTGCTCCACGACGAGCACCGTGTTCCCCAGGTCGCGCAGCCGCTTGAGCGTCGCGATGAGTCGCTCGTTGTCGCGCTGGTGCAGCCCGATCGAGGGCTCGTCGAGGATGTAGAGGACGCCCACGAGCGAAGAGCCGATCTGGGTGGCCAGCCGGATGCGCTGCGCCTCGCCGCCCGAGAGCGTGGCCGCGGCCCGCTCCATCGACAGGTACCCGACCCCGACGTTGTCCAGGAAGCGCAGCCGCTCCTCGATCTCGCGGAGGATGAGGCGGGCGATCCGGCGCTCGGTGTCGGAGAGCTCGAGCGCCTCGAGCCAGGCGATGGCCCGGCGGGCGGACAGGGCGACGAACTCGTGGATCGCCGTGCCGCCCACGCGCACTGCGCGCGACTCGGGGCGCAGCCGCGCCCCGCGGCAGTCCGGACACGGACGCACCGACATGTACTCCTCGATCTTCTCGCGCGCGTGCTCGGAGTCGGTCTCGCGGTAGCGGCGCTCGAGGTTGGAGACGATCCCCTCGAAGCTCGTCGAGTAGGAGCGCCGGCGCCCGAAGCGGTTGCGGTACTGGATGTGGATGCGATCGCCGTTCGTTCCGAAGAGAAAGAACTCGCGCGCCTCCTCGGGCAGCTCCTGCCACGGCGTCTCGAGGTCGACGTCGTAGCGCTCGGCGATCGACTGGGTGAGCTGCTCGTAGTAGTTCGACGCGCTCGTGGACCAGGGGACGATCGCGCCCTCGCCCACCGAGAGCGACGGGTCGGGGACGATGAGGTCCGGGTCGATCTCCATCTGGGATCCGAGCCCGGTGCAGCGCGGGCACGCGCCGTGCGGCGAGTTGAAGGAGAAGATCCGCGGCTCGAGCTCGGGCATGGAGATGCCGCAGTGCAGGCACGCGAAGCGCTCGGAGTAGGTGAGGACCTGCGACGCGGCAGCGGGGGCGGCGTCCGCGTCGACGAGCTCGATCTCCACGATGCCGTCGGCGAGCGCCACCGCCGTCTCGACCGAGTCGGCGAGGCGCTTGCGCAGCTCGGGCTTCATGACCAGGCGGTCGACGACCACCGCGAGGTCGTGCTTGAACTTCTTGTCGAGCTCGATTTGCTCGTCGAGCCGGCGCAGCTCGCCGTCGACCTTGACCCGGGTGAACCCCTCCGCGCGGAACTCCTCGAGCATCTTGCCGTACTCGCCCTTGCGCCCGCGCACCACCGGGGCGAGCACCATAAATCGGGTCCCCTCGACGAGCTCCATGATCTGGTCGATGATCTGCTCGGTGGACTGGGCGGCGATCGGGCGCCCGCAGTTGTGGCAGTGGGGTTGGCCGACGCGCGACCACAGCAGCCGCAGGTAGTCGTAGATCTCGGTGACGGTTCCCACCGTCGAGCGCGGGTTGCGCGAGGTGGTCTTCTGGTCGATCGAGATCGCCGGGGAGAGCCCCTCGATCGAGTCGACGTCGGGCTTGTCCATCTGGCCGAGGAACTGCCGTGCGTAGGCGGAGAGGGACTCGACGTAGCGGCGCTGCCCCTCCGCGTAGATCGTGTCGAAGGCCAGGGAGGACTTGCCCGAGCCCGAGAGCCCCGTTATGACGACCAGCGCGTCGCGCGGGAGGGCCACGGTGACGTCCTTGAGGTTGTGCTCGCGGGCTCCGGAGACCACAAGCTGAGCGGGCCCCGCGGGACGCGAAAGGGACTTCGGCGGCATGCCTTCCAGTGTACGACGCCGAACAGACGTTCGGGGTGGACGCGACGCGCGCGCGGCCCGCAACGTGCGTACGAACCTCGGCGTTCGAGCTAGCCCTCCACGCTCGCGTACACCTCGTCGAGCAGCGTCGAGCGGTCGTGGAGCTGGAAGTTCTCCGAGAGGTAGCGGTCGGTCTCCTCACGGGGTGCCCCGTTGAGAGCCATGTTCAGCGCGATGAGGCGCGCGCCCTCGGCGTCGGCGTTGCCCGCCGGCGCCCGCGTCCCGACCGCCGCTCGCGCGGCCAGCGGCTCGGAGCCGAGCTCGTCGCCGGGCTCGGCCTCCACCGCCCGCACGGACTCGTCGAGCTCGCGCGGGTCGGGGTGGACGGCGGGCACGTCGGGAGCGACCGGAGCGGCGACCGAGGTCTCCCCGTCCGCATGGAGATCCGGCTCGTGGTGAGCGGTCTCCGGGTGCGCGATCTCAGGCTCGTGATACCCGCTCTCGGACTCGGGATGCGCGGTCTCGGTCATGGAGAACTCGGGGACGGCCCCCCCGATCTCCTCCGTCTCGAACGGCTCGGGCTCGGGCTCGGGCTCGGAGACGTGTGGCGCCGGCGCGGCGGGCTCCTCCCACGCGAGCTCGGGCGGCGGAGGCTCGTAGGCGGGCTCGGCCACCGCCGGCGGGGACCAGGCACCCACCTCGGCCGAAGGCAACGTCGACGTGGTGCTGGAGTACGACGACGGGGCCTCGGGCGCCTCGGGCTCGAAGCCGCCTCCCACGCCGGTGGCCTCGTGCACCTCGCTCATGTTCTCCTCGAGCAGCGCGAGATCTGCGCCCAGCCGGTTCAGCCCGGTCTGGAGGCTTTCCACGAGGGCGTTCAGCTCGCTCTCCATCGCGTCGACCCGCCCGAGCATGACCGAGGTCGACTCGGACACGCTGCCGACGTAGTCCCGCGCCCGGTCCTCGGCCTGCTCACGGCAGCGGCGTGCCTCCTCCGTGGCGTCCTCGCGAATCTCCCGCGCCTCGTCCTCGGCCTGCCGTTCGATCTCCGCGGCGCTCGACTCCGCCGCCTCCACGATCGCGCGTACCTGCTCGCTGGCCGCGGAGGCCAGGGTCTCGGTGCGCCGGCGGCTCGAGCGCTTGAGGTGGTCGATCTCCTCCGCGATCTGGGCGAGGTGGGCGTCGACCACCTCCGGCTCGTAGCCGCGGCGGCCGATGGGAAAGTCCTTCTTCTCGATGGTCTGGCGCTCGAGAGCCAAGGGAAAACGTACCTCCGGAAGGGATTGGACGTCTGCTCAGCGTACCGAGGTCCGGCTCAGCGCGTGGCGGGGGTGGGCGAGCCCGGGGCACGCTCGGCCCGTGCGGCCTCGAGCTCACGCGCGAGCGCCTTGATCTCGTCGCGCAGCTTGGCCGCGTACTCGAAGCGGAGCTCCTCGGCGGCGACGAGCATCTCCTCCTCGAGCTCGACGATCGTCTTCTCGAGCTCCTCGGCGCTCAACTCGCCCTCCCGGCGCTTGACCCGCCGCCTGCCCTTGGGGACCTTGGACTCCATCTGGAGGAACTCGGCGATGTCCGAGATGCCCTTGACGATCGTCTCGGGGGTGATCCCGTGCTGCTCGTTGTAGGCGAGCTGGATCGCCCGTCGTCGGTCGGTCTCGCCGATCGCCGCCCGCATCGCGCGGGTCTCCTTGTCGGCGTACATGAGCACGGTGCCGGCCACGTTGCGCGCCGCGCGCCCGATGGTCTGGATGAGCGAGGTCTCCCCGCGCAGGAAGCCCTCCTTGTCGGCGTCGAGGATCCCGACGAGGGTCACCTCGGGCAGGTCGAGCCCCTCGCGCAGGAGGTTCACCCCGACGAGCACGTCGTACTCCCCGAGCCGCAGCTCGCGGATGATCTGGATGCGCTCGAGGGTGTCGATCTCCGAGTGGAGGTAGCGAACGCGAAAGCCCATCTCGAGCAGGTAGTCCGTCAGGTCCTCGGACATCTTCTTGGTCAGGGTCGTCACCAGCACGCGCTCGTCGCGGTCGACCCGGACCCGGACCTCGTTCATGAGGTCGTCGATCTGGTTCTTCGTCTCGCGCACCTCGATCGCGGGGTCGACGATCCCCGTCGGACGGACGATCTGCTCCACGATCCGGTTGGAGTGCGTGCGCTCGTACTCGCCCGGAGTGGCAGAGACGAACACGAGCTGAGGGGTGATGGAAAGGAACTCCTCGAACTTCTGCGGTCGGTTGTCCATCGCGCTCGGCAGGCGGAAGCCGTAGTCGACGAGCGTCTGCTTGCGGGAGCGGTCGCCCTCGAACATGCCGCCGATCTGGGGAACGGTCTGGTGGGACTCGTCGATGAAGCAGACGAAGTCGCGCGGGAAGTAGTCGATCAGGCAGTAGGGCCGGTCGCCCGGGTTGCGCCCGTCGAGGATGCGCGAGTAGTTCTCGATCCCCGAGCAGAAGCCCATCTCGCGGAGCATCTCCATGTCGTACTGGGTGCGCTGGCGCAGCCGGTGGGACTCGAGCAGCTTGCCCTCCGCCTCGAGCTCGGCGCAGCGGGCGTTCAGCTCGCGCCCGATCTCGGCCACCGCGCCCTCGATCTGCCCCTCGCGCACGTTGTAGTGGGTGGCGGGCCAGATCCCCACGTGCTCGAGGTCGTCCTGGATGAGCTCGCCCGTGAGCGGGTCGAAGTGCTGGAGGCGCTCGACCTCGTCGCCGAACAGCGTCGCGCGGAACGCCGTCTCCGCGTAGGCGGGGAAGACCTCGAGCGTCTCTCCCTTCACGCGGAAGGTGCCGCGCGCGAGCGCGGTGTCGTTGCGCGTGTACTGGATGGAGACGAGCTTGCGCAGCAGCTCGTCGCGGTCGACGAACTGGCCGCGGTTGAGCGTCAGGAGGTTCGCGTCGTAGACCTCGGGGGAGCCGAGGCCGAAGATGCAGGAGACCGAGGCCACGATGATGACGTCGCGGCGGGCGAAGAGCGCGGCGGTGGCGGCATGCCTGAGCCGGTCGATCTCCTGGTTGATGGCCGAGTCCTTCTCGATGTAGAGATCCTTCGAGGGGACGTAGGCCTCGGGCTGGTAGTAGTCGTAGTAGGAGACGAAGTACTCCACCGCGTTCTGCGGGAAGTAGGTGCGGAACTCGTTGCAGAGCTGCGCGGCCAAGGTCTTGTTGTGGGCGATGACGAGCGCCGGCTTGCCGACCTTCTCGATCGTCGAGGCCATGGTCATCGTCTTGCCGGTGCCGGTCGCCCCGAGCAGGGTCATCGCCCGCTCGCCTCCCTCGATCCCCTCGGCTAGCGAGGCGATCGCCTTGGGCTGGTCGGCGGCGGGGCGGTAGGTCGCGTCGAGCTGGTAGGCCGGCACTCCGCGAGGGTACCGCCGCTCGGGGCGTCAGGCCGACGGCCGGTTCAGCGAAAGACGAAGCCCCGTGTGCCCTAGGGCGACACAGGGCTTCAGGCGGCGCAGCCGTGCCCTACGCTGCCGCGGGCCAGATGACTGGTTCCACGAGAACCGCAGACGCGTCTAGGGTCCGGCGCGGAGGTGCTTGCCGGGTGGGCTACCCCCGGGTACCACATGGGGTACCCGGGGGTAAGCGGGTGCCCGTGCGGCTGTGCGGCGCATCCACGCACGATCCCAGCGGCCCCCGCTCACACGCCGCCACGGAATCACGCATTTAGGCGTCCGTGGCGCTGGCGCCCGGCGCCGACGCCCCGACCTCGCCCGCGCCGCTCCCGGTCGATCCGCCACCGCCTCGCTCGCCCGTCGCCAGCCGGCTCTTGCGCGCCCCGTAGAGGAAGTAGACGACGAGGCCGACCGCCATCCACCCGAAGAACCGCAGCCACGTCGCCCCGGGGAGGTTGAGCATGAGGTAGAGCGAGGCGAGCACGGAGAGGATCGGGACGAGCGGGACGAGGGGCGTGCGGAACGCGCGCTGCAGGTCGGGACGCTTGCGCCGCAGCACGATGACGCCGATCGACACGAGCACGAACGCGAACAGGGTGCCGATGTTCACGAGCTCGGCGAGCACGTCGAGCGAGAGGAGCGCCGTGAGCGCGGCGACCGCGATGCCGGTCACGAGCGTCGTGCGGTACGGCGTGCCGAAGCGCTCGGAGACCTTGGAGAAGACGGGCGGCAGCAGCCGGTCGCGGCTCATGGCGAAGAACACCCGGCTCTGCCCCAGCATCAGGATGAGCATGACCGTGGTCAGCCCGGCGAGCGCGCCGAAGGACACGACCTGCGCGATCACTGGCTGGCCCACCGAGCGGAAGGCGTTGGACAGCGGCGCCGCGGTCTTGATCTGGGTGTACTTGACCATGCCGGTGACCACGAGGGAGACCGCGACGTAGAGGACGGTGCAGATGCCCAGGGACGCGAAGATGCCGATCGGCAGGTCGCGCTGTGGCCGCTTGGACTCCTCGGCCGTCGTCGCCACCACGTCGAAGCCGATGAACGCGAAGAACACGAGCGCGGCGCCGCTGAAGATCCCGCCGATCCCGAACGCCCCCGACCCCAGCCCGAGATCCTGCAGCAGGGTGCTCTCCGACGAGGCACCGGCGGCGCCCATCGAGCCCTTCGGCGGGATGAACGGCTGCAGGTTCGAGCCCTTCACGTAGAAGAGGCCGGCGACGATCACGAGGAGCACGATCGCCACCTTGATCGCGACGATGACCGCGTTGAAGCGGGTCGAGAGCCGGATCCCGAGGCACAGCAGCACGGTGAGGACGAGTACGATCCCCGCCGCCACGAGGTTGTGGTGGGTACCGTCGAGCCAGGTGGGGAGGTTGACGCCGAAGGTGTCCTCGAGCACCGTGCGGAAGTACGTGGACCAGCCCGAGGCGACGGTTGCCGCTCCGAGGGCGAGCTCGAGGATCAGGTCCCAGCCGATGATCCAGGCCACGAGCTCGCCGAGGCTCGCGTAGGAGAACGTGTACGCCGAGCCCGCCACCGGAACGGTCGAGGCGAACTCGGCGTAGCAGAGCGCGGCGAGCGCACAGGCGATGCCCGCGGCAACGAACGAGAGGGCGATCGCCGGGCCGGCGATCGTGCCGGCGGCCTTGCCGGTCAGGACGAAGATCCCCGTTCCGATGATCACGCCGATCCCGATCACCGTGAGGTCGATCGGCCCGAGCGCGCGCCGCAGCCGGCGCTCGGGCTCGTCCGTGTCGGCGATCGACTGCTCGACCGTCTTCGTGCGCAGCAGGTTCAGCGGCATCGTTCCCCCCGGTACGTGGCCTGTGCTCTGGTTCGAGCCCGTGCACGCGTGATCCTACGCCTCGCCGCCGACGCGAGGGCCGCGGCCCTACCGCACGGGCCCCAGGCCGAGCTCGCGCGCGTAGGAGCGCCGATACTCGCGCTGCGCGCCCAGCACCTTCGTCACGTAGGCTCGCGTTTCGGTGAACGGGATGTCGGCGGCCTGGAGATCGCCCGGGTGCCCGCCGGCGCGGGCGATCCAGCGGTTCACGTTCGTCTCGCCGCCGTTGTAGGCAGCGACGGCCGCCACGGTCTGCTGCCCGTAGCGGTCGAGCAGGTAACGCAGGTAGTAGGAGCCGTAGGAGATGTTCACCTGCGGCGTGGCGAGATCCGTCTCGGTGAACGCCGTTCCGCCCGAGCGGTGCGCGAGAAAGCTCGCGGTGGCGGGCAGGATCTGCATGAGTCCCTCGGCCCCGACGGGCGATGTGCGCGGAACGAACTTCGTCTCCGCGTAGATCACCGCGGCGATCAGCGCGGGATCGAGCCGCTTGGCCTTGGCCTGCTGGCGGATGATGTCGGTGTGCTGGAGAGGCAGCACGATCTTCTGGGCCACCTTGTCGACCGTCGGCGCGATGATCACCACCGCCAGCGCGAGGAGCACGAGCGCGAGGAGGACGAGACCGCGCCGCGGGCGGCGCGAGGCCGGCGACGCCCGGCGCGCGCCCAGCGTTCTCAGGCGCGCCTCGCGGTCGCGCAAGCTCGTGTCGCGGGAGCTCATCCCTCCAGCTTGGCAAGGGTCTGCGACAGCGCCCGCTCGAGCTCGCTCTCCGTCCCGTCGTTGACCACGACCCACGTCGCGCGGCGTGCCTTCTCGTCCTGGGGGAGCTGGCGCGAGGTGCGCTCCCCGAGCGCCGCGTGGCCGCGGGCGCCGGCCCGCTCGGAGCGCACGCCCTCGTCGGCGACCACGGCGAGGGTGGCGTCGAAGCCCTTCTCCATCCCGGCCTCGAAGAGCAGGGGCACCTCCACCACCGCGGCGCGCGGCGGGTGCTCGCGGGCCGCCAGCTCCTCCCGCCAGGCGGCGATGCGCGCGCCGACCCGGGGCCAGAGGACCTCCTCGAGCCAGCCGCGGTCCTCCTCGGAGGAAAACGCGCGCCCGGCGACGGCCGAGCGGTCGACCCGGCCGCCCGGCGCCATCTCCTCGCCCCAGCGTGCGACGACGGCGTCGCGCAGCTCGTCGGTCTCGTAGAGCTCGTGCACCACGGTGTCCGTGGAGAGCGTCGCCGCCCCGAGGCGCTCGAGCGCCGCCAGCGCGGTCGACTTGCCCGCCCCGAGCCCGCCGGTCAGCCCGATGAAGGGAAGGCGGGCAGCGTCGCTCAGGACTCGGAGGGGTGCGGCTCGGCGGAGCTCTGCGGCTCGGCGGAGCTCTCGGGCTCGGCGGAGCTCTGCGGCTCGGCGGAGCTCTCGAGCTCGGCGGGGCTCTGCGGCTCGGCGGAGCTCTCGGGCTCGGCGGGGCTCTCGGGCTCGGCGGCCACCGCCTCGGCGGCGGCATGGTCGTCGGCGGGCGTCCCCTGATCGGTCACGCTCTCGGGGTCGGCGGCCACGGCCTCGGCCTGCGCCGCGTCGTCGCCGTAGAAGACGTCCTCGGAGAAGCCGAGCTCGGGCACGTGGTCGAGGTCGGAAGCGCCCGGGATGCCCTCGGCGTCCTCGGCATCGTCGAGATCGGGAGGGGCCGCGCCCTCGCGCTGGAGCGGGAGCACCTGGTCCTCCACCCGCTTGACCGACAGGGAGAGCCGGCGGCGCTCGGAGTCGATCTCGAGGATCCGCACCCGCACGTCGTCGCCAGGCTGGATGATCTCGCGCGGGTTCTCCACGTGATGCTGGGCGAGCTCAGAGATGTGCACGAGCCCCTCCACCCCATCGAGGATCTCCACGAACGCCCCGAAGGTGACGACCTTGGTGACCTTGCCCTCGAGCTCGTCGCCCACGCGGTAGGTGGAGACCACCCGCTGCCACGGGTCCTCCTGGGTCTGCTTGAGCCCAAGGGAGATGCGCTGGCGGTCGCGGTCGATGTCGAGCACCTTGACGTTGACCGTGGAGCCGATGGAGAGGATCTCGCTCGGGTGGTTGACGTGCGACCACGAGAGCTCGGAGATGTGGATGAGCCCGTCGATGCCGTCGAGGTCGACGAAGGCGCCGAAGTCGACGATGTTCGAAATCGTGCCGTCCACGACCTGGCCGGGCTGCAGGCGGTCGAGGATGCGCTCGCGGTCCTCCTTGCGCTGCTCCTCGAGCACCGCGCGGCGGGAGAGCACGACGTTGTTGCGCTGACGGTTGAGCTCGATGACCTTGCACTCGATCTGCTGGCTCGTGTACTCGTCGAGGTTCGGCACCCGGCGGATGTCGACGAGCGAGGCGGGCAGGAAGCCGCGCACCCCGAGGTCGATGATGAGCCCACCCTTGACCACCTCGATGACCGTGCCGATCACGGGCTCGCCGGACTCGGCGGCGGCCTCGATGCGGCGCCACGCCTTCTCGAAGCGGGCGCGCTTCTTGGAGAGGATGAGGCGCCCGTCCGGGTCCTCCTTGATGAGGACGAGTGCGTCGACCTCCTCGCCCATCTCGACCTCGTCCTTGGGGTCGACCGACTTGCGGATGGAGAGCTCGTGGGCGGGGATGACCCCCTCGGACTTGTAGCCGATGTCGACGAGGACCTCGTCCTTGTCGATGCGCACGACGTTGCCGGTGACGACGTCGCCCTCCTCGAAGGGGACGAAGGTGGCGTCGTAGTTGGGGACGAGCTGGCCGTCGACCTCGAGGAGGAGGCCGCCGGAGCCCTCGACGACCGTGGCGTTCTCCAGGTCGGAGGAAGGGGCGATGAGCGTGGAGGACATTGGTCGCAGAGGTTAGCTCAAACCCGGAGGGGCGCCCGTGCCGACCTATGATCCGCACGATGCCCGTGAGAGCCACCAAACGCGGCGAGCAGCGCACCCCCCTGGGCGGCACGTGGGACGTGCTCGTGTGCGGTGCGAGCTTCGGCGGGCTGGCCGTGGCCCGGGAGCTCGCCGGCTCGGGCGCGCGCGTGCTCCTGCTCGACCGCTACGAGGTGGGTGAGCGTCAGACCTCGGCCTGCGGGGTTCCCACGGACTGGCTCGTGAACCTCGGGCTCGAGGAGTCCGTGCAGCAGACCTTCGAGGAGCTGGTCCTGCACATGCCCCACCGCACGATCCGCTACCGGCTGCCGTGGTCGTTCTCCACCTTCGACTATCGGGCGAGCTGCACCGGGTTGCGCGAGCAGGGCGACGCCGAGTTCGAGACCGCCAAGGTCGAGGGACGGACGGGCTCCACCGTGCGCACCGACCGCGGGGAGGTGAGCGCGCCGCTGATCGTCGACGCGCTCGGGTGGCGCCGCGTGCTCGGAGCGGGCGAGAACGTCCAGCCTCCCGACGCTCTGCTCTCGCGCGGCCTCGAGGTGCACCCGCGCGAGGGTGGCGAGGAGCTCGAGATCTGGATCGACCGCTCCTACGTCCCGGCGGGCTACGGCTGGAGCTTCCCCGCCGGTGCCGAGAAGCGGATCGGCATCGGCTCCTTCGACCCCCGCCACCACGTCAAGGAGCCGACCGTGCGCCTGGCGCACGACCAGGGCGCGGCGAGCGTCAACTACCAGGGCAACTGGATCCCCCACGCGATCCGGCCGGGAGCGGAGGACGGCATCTTCTTCGTCGGCGACTCGGCCGGGCACTGCCTGCCGCTCACCGCGGAGGGCATCCGCACCGCGCTCTACTTCGGGCTGGCCTGCGGGCGCGAGCTCCGCGCGGTGCTCGAGGGCCGCCTCGCGCCCGAGGAGGCGCTGCGCCGCTACGCCGCCTTCGTCGATGAGCACGCGTGGAAGTACCGTGCTCTGCTGCGCGTGCAGCGCACGGTTCCCCGCCTGCCACCGCGCGTGCTCGGGATGCTGCTCGGGACGATGGCCACGCGGCGCGTCACCGACTGGTCCTTCGAGCACTACCTGAACATCGCCCACCCTCGCTACGCGCTCTCCGGGCACGAGCCGCGCGCGGCGGACGCCGCCGGCCGGGCGCCGCTCGCGGCCTGAGCTATTCGCGCACCACGAGGTAGGTGCCGAGCGCGAGCAGCGCGACGCCCGCGAGCCGCAGCACGCCGACGGGCTGGCGCGGCACCCCGATCAGCCCGAACTGGTCGATGAGCACCGACGCGGTGAGCTGACCGGCTATGACCCCGGCGACGACGCCCGTGGCGCCGAGCGTGCGCACGGCGACGAGCGACGCTGAGACGAACGCGGCGCCGAACAGGCCGCCGAGATAGACCCACCATGGAAGCTCCCGGACAGCGCCCACCCGGCCGAAGCCGCCCCCGAAGAGCAGCGTGATCCCGACGAGCAGGATCGTGCCGACCCCGAAGGAGACGACCGCGGCCGGGAAGGTGCCGACCGACTTCCCCAGCCGCGAGTTGATCGGCGCCTGGAAGGCGACCATCACCCCCACGGCGGCGGTGATGGCCACCGCCAGCCCGCGCGCGAGCACCTACTTCGCCTCGAGCCAGTTCGGGCCCACGCCGGCGTCGACGGTCAGCGGCGGGTCGAGGGCGAGCGCGGAGACCATCTGGGCCGCGACGATCTCCCGGGCGCGCGAGGCCTCCTCCTCCGGGCCCTCGAAGAGCAGCTCGTCGTGGATCTGGAGGATCAGCCGCGTCTGCAGGCCGGACTCGGCCAGCGCGGCGTGACAGGAGACCATCGCCACCTTGATGATGTCCGCCGCCGTGCCCTGGATGACCGTGTTGACCGCGAGGCGCTCGCCGAGCTTACGCAGCTCCCAGCGGCGCGCGCGCAGCTCGGGCACCTGGCGTCGGCGCCAGAACAGCGTGGTCACGTAGCCGTCCTCGGTCGCGCGCTCGATCGTCGTCTCGATGAAGCGGCGCACGGCGGGAAAGCCGTCGAGGTAGCGCTCGATGAACTCCTGGGCCTCCTCCTGGGGTATCTGCAGCCGGTCGGCGAGCCCGTAGCCCGAGAGCCCGTACACGATCCCGTAGTTGACCATCTTGGCCTTGGAGCGAGCGCCCGCGTCGACCCCGTCGGGCGCGAGACCGAGGATCGAGCCCGCGGTGGCGGTGTGCACGTCCTCCCCGCGCCGGAAGATGTCCTTGAGCACCTCCTCCTCGGCGATGTGCGCGAGCACGCGCAGCTCCACCTGGGAGTAGTCGGCGGAGATCAGCACGTGGCCGGGCTCGGCCACGAAGCACGCGCGGATCTCGCGCCCGAGCGGGGTGCGGATCGGGATGTTCTGCAGGTTCGGATTCGTGGAGGAGAGCCGTCCCGTGGCGGCCGTCACCTGGTTGAAGGTGGTGTGGAGCCGGCCGTCGTCCGCGATGAGGAGGGGAAAGGCCTCGAGGTAGGTCTGGGCGAGCTTCGTCAGCTCCCTGAAGCGCTCGATCTTGGGGATGATCTCGTGCTCGCCACGGATGGCCTGGAGCACGCGGGCGTCGGTCGAGAACCCGGTCTTGCCGCGCCGCTTGCGCGAGAGCCCGAGCCTGACGAAGAGCACCTCGCCGAGCTGCTGCGGGGAGCCGATGGTGAACTCCTCCCCCGCGAGGGCGAAGATCTCGCGCTCGAGCGCGGCGGCCTCCTCGCGCACGCGCTCGGTGATCGCGCCGAGGCGGTCGAGGTCGAGCCGCAGGCCCGCCTGCTCCATGTGGCGCAGCACCCGCACGAGCGGCAGCTCGACGTCGTGGAGCAGTCCCTCGAGCCCGCGCTCGGCGAGCTGCTCGCGCTGGGCCGCCGCGAGCGCGCTCACGAGCAGAGCGTCCCCGGCGGCCGGGTCCTCGACGGAGGTCCCGAGCCCGCGCTCCTCGCAGAGCTCGGCGAACGGGTAGCCGCGGCGGGCGGGATCGAGGAGGTAGGCGGCCACCATCGTGTCGTGCGCGAGGAGGTCGGGCACCGCGCCGAGGGCCTTGGCGTCGTGGGCGATCACCCTCCGCTCGCCGCAGGCCGCGACGAGCTCCTCGGGCCGCTCGCAGGAGCCGGCCAGCACGATCCCCTCTCCCCCGTCTGCCCCGAAGCGCCACGGCTCGCCCTCGACGAAGAGCGCGTCCTCGGGCACCTCGGGCGCGCGCACCGCGAGCGCGAGCTCCTTGCCCCGCAGGCCCACGAGGTCGCGCAGGGCGCCCTGGCGCACCCGCGCGCTCAGCTCCTCCTCGCTCGCCGGTCGGGGCGCGGCGGCTTCGGGCGAGCCGAGCGCCTCCTCGAGCCGGCGCAGCGGGTCGCGCAGCTCCCAGCGCCGGAACGCCTCGCGCAGCTTGGAGCGGTCGGGGTCCTCGGCGACGAAGGCGGCGAGATCGATGCCCGCGTCGAGGTCGCGCACCATCGTGGCGAGCTTCTTGGAGATCCGCGCCGCCTCCGCGTGATTGCGCAGGTTCTCCTGGCGCTTGGCACCCGAGATCTCCTCCACGTGCTCGAGCACCCCCTCGAGCGTTCCGAAGCGCTGCAGGAGCTGGGCGGCGGTCTTGTCGCCGATGCCCGGCACACCGGGGATGTTGTCCGAGGTGTCGCCCTTCAGGCCGATGAAGTCGGGCACGAGCTCGGGCGGGATCCCGTAGCGCTCGATGACCCCGTCGCGGTCGTAGACGCGCGTGTCGGTGATGCCGCGCGAGGTCGTCATGATCTTCACGCCGCCGTCCACGAGCTGGTAGGCGTCGCGGTCGCCCGTGACGACCATGACCGGCACCCCGCGTCCCTTGGCCTGCTCGGCGAGCGAGGCGATCACGTCGTCGGCCTCGTAGCCCTCGACGCGCAGGTTGCGGTAGCCGAAGGCCTCGACGAGCGGCTCGAAATGCGGCCACTGCTCGCGGAGCAGGTCGGGGCGCGAGGAGCGCTGGGCCTTGTACTCCGCATAGACCTCCTTGCGCCCCGAGGAACCCGCGTCCCACACCACCACCGTGGCCTTGGGCCCGTACTCCGTGAGGATCTTCACGAGCATGGAGGCGAAGCCGAAGATCGCGTTCGTCGGCTCGCCCGAGGAGGTCGCGATCGACTCGGGCAGCGCGAAGAACGCCCGGTAGGCGAGCGAGTTGCCGTCGATCAGGAAGACCTCGTCGTCGCGGTCGGGCATCGGTCGGCGAGTCTAGGTGAGCGAACTGCAAGTGCGACCACGAGGAGCCTCCGGCCCCGGCCGACGTAAGATCCGCCGCACCCATGTCGCACAGCGCCCAGTACTCACTCACCATCCGCGTGGAGATCGACCACCGTCCGGGAATGCTCGGCCGGGTGACGAGCGCCATCGGCGCGGTGGACGCGACGATCGGCGCGGTGGACCTCGTCTCGGTCGACGACTCGCGCACGGTTCGCGACATCACCGTCGACGCCGCCGAGCAGTCGGAGTGGGAGCGCATCACGGCGGCGATCGACGCCGTCGACGGCGCCCGCGTGATCGACACCACCGACCGCACCTTCGTGCTGCACATGGGGGGCAAGATCGAGCAGCGCAACAAGCAGCCGCTGCGCACCCGCGATGACCTCTCGATGGCCTATACGCCGGGCGTCGCGCGCGTGTGCATCGCGATCCACGAGGACCCCGACAAGGCCTTTCAGTACACGATCAAGCGCAACACGGTCGCCGTGGTCTCCGACGGGACCGCGGTGCTCGGCCTCGGCGACATCGGCCCACGGGCGGCCATGCCGGTGATGGAGGGCAAGGCGATGCTCTTCAAGGAGTTCGCCGGCGTCGACGCCTTCCCGATCTGCCTCGACACCAAGGACCCGGACGAGATCGTCGCCGCGGTCAAGGCGATCGCTCCCGGCTTTGGAGGGATCAACCTCGAAGACATCTCCGCGCCCCGCTGCTTCGAGATCGAGGACCGCCTCAAGGCCGAGCTCGACATCCCCGTCTTCCACGACGACCAGCACGGCACCGCGGTTGTCGTCCTCGCCGCGCTGCTCAACGCGGCCAAGCTCACTCACCGCCGGCTCGAGGAGGTGCGCGTGCTCGTCGTCGGGCTAGGCGCCGCCGGGGTGGCGGTCACGCGGATCCTGCTCGAGGCCGGCGTGCGCGAGATCGTCGGCTGCGACTCCCGCGGGGCGTTGCACGTCGAGCGCGCCGACTACCGCGACGGCTCGATGAACCCCGTCAAGCGCTGGTTCTCCGAATCCACCAATCCCGAGCACCGCAGCGGCGGGCCCGCCGCGATGGTGGAGGGAGTCGACCTCTTCATCGGGCTCTCGGGAGCTCGAGTGATGCCTCCGGAGGCGCTGGGACGGATGAACCGCGACGCGATGGTCTTCGCGATGGCCAATCCCAATCCGGAGGTCTCCCCCGAGGAGGCCGCGCCCTACGTGCGGATCATGGCCACCGGCCGTTCGGACTATCCCAACCAGATCAACAACGTGCTGTGCTTCCCGGGCGTGTTCCGCGGAGCCCTCGACGCCCGCGCGCCCGACATCACCGAGAGCATGAAGATGGCCGCCGCCCACGCGATCGCCGGGATCGTGGGCGAGGAGGAGCTGCGCGAGGACTACATCATCCCCTCGGTGTTCAACCGCGACGTCGCCGACGCGGTGGCCGAATCGGTCGAGCGCGAGGCCCGCGAGAGCGGCGCGGCCGAGGCGGGCGACGAGCTCGGGTTCGCCGCCGCCGACACGGAGCGCATGCGCGCCCTCTGAGCTCACGGCGCCTGAGGTCCGTACCGGGTCGGAAGGTGATTTTCTGACGAGGAGGCCACGGCATGAAGGTGACGGTGACGGGAGCGACGGGGCTGATCGGCTCGCGGCTGCTCGCCGCGCTCGCGGCTCGGGGCGACGAGGTGCGCGTACTCTCGCGTGACCCCGAGGGGGCGCGTGAGCGCCTTGGGGTCGACGCGATCAGCTGGGATCCTGAGTCGGAGCCGGCGCCCGCCGCGGCGCTGAGCAGTGCAGACGCCGTTGTGCACCTGGCCGGCGAGCCCGTCGCCCAGCGCTGGCGCGACGAGGTCAAGGCGCGGATCCGCCGCTCCCGCGAGGTGGGGACGGCGAACCTCGTCGCCGGCCTGAGCGCAGCCGACCCGCGTCCCCGCGTGCTCGCGAGCTCCTCGGGCACCGGCTTCTACGGCGCGCGCGGAGACGAGCGAGTCGACGAGAGCTCCGCGCCGGGGCGCGACTTCCTCGCCCAGGTGTGCGTGGGGTGGGAGAGCGCCGCCGACGCCGCGGCCGAGCTCGGCGTGCGCGTGGTCAAGGTGCGCACGGGCGTCGTCCTCGACTCCTCGGGCGGCGCGCTCAAGACGATGCTTGCGCCCTTTCGCCTCGGAGTGGGCGGCCCGGTCGCCGGCGGGGGCCAGTACCTGCCCTGGATCCACGTGGACGACATCGTGGGCATCTACCTCGCCGCGCTCGACGGCGCGGAGTGGCACGGGCCCGTCAACGCCTCGGCCCCCGAGCCCGTGACCAACCGCGAGTTCTCCCGAGCGCTCGGCCGCGCGCTCCACCGCCCGGCGCTCCTACCCGTCCCGGAGCTCGCCCTGCGCGCCCTCTACGGCGAGATGGCCGAGATGGTCACTCAAGGCCAGCGAGCGGTACCCGGGCGGGCACTCGAGCTCGGCTACCACTTCCGTCATCCCGATCTCGACGAGGCGCTGCGCTCGGCGCTTGGGGAGTAGGGCGATAGGCGACCGTTCAGCCGCCCGGCGGCGCGTCGAGGAGGAGCCGGAAGCTCGGCCTCCCCCTCCGCACCCGGTAGCCCCCATAGGCGGTGAGCGTGCTGGCGCCCGAGCGCTCCAGGGAGTAGGCGCCGAGCGGAGAGTCCGCTCGCTCGAGCCGAGCGAGCTCCTTGACCACGGCGCGATGGTCCTGGGCGTGCTTGCCGGCGCGCCGGAGCGCCTCGAGGGTGACGTTCATCGCCTCGTAGCCATAAGGGGCCGAGGCGCCGGGCGCGCGGTGGAAGTGGGCGGTGAAGCGCTGCGCGAAGCGAACGGCCGATGGTCCGAGGCGCTCGCTCGGCAAGGAGATCGAGGTGAGGTAGCTCGCCCGCTCCGCTCCTCCCAGGTGAGAGAGGAAGGCGGGCAGTGCCAGCGCGCCGGGGGCGAAGAGGCGAGCGTGGGGCACGGCCGCGTGCAGCGCGCGCCACAGGCGCGTGGCGTAGGCCACGCCGGTGCCCGCGAAGAGGACGCCGTCAGGGGCGGCGGCCTGCGCCTGCGTGGTCAGGTTGGTGAAGTCGGTGGCGGCGACGTCGACCGTGATCTTCCCGGCCACGGTGAGGTCGGAGTCCGCGGCGTTCTGCCCCACCTCGTCGCCGAGGGAGCCGCCGGCGAGCGAGTTATCGCGCAGGATCAGCAGCCGCCTGACCCCGAGGCGCGACATCCAGCTCAGGAGCGCGCGGGCCTGCACGTTGTCGTCGGGAGCGATCCGCACGAAGGTCCGGTCGCCGCGCGGGTAGTACTTCTGCGGCTCTCCCGGGACGAAGCCCTCGGGCTCGGTGAGGCCCGCGAAGGTGTCGGTGGGCGAGACCTGCGGGATCCCCTGCTCGTTGAGCAGGGCGAGCGAGATCGCCGACCCTCCGGTGTCGGACTCCCCGAGGTAGGCCGCGGTCGTCTCGTCCTGCACGGCGAGTCGGGCGTTGGCCGCGACGGCCGCTGGCGTCCAGCGCTCGCCCCCGGCCGCGTCGTCGAGCACTCGCAGGCGCACGGAGAAGCGCCCGACCCGCCCTCCCGCCTCGGCGAGCGCGAGCCGCTCGCCGCGCACGAGATCGAGCGCCTGCGCGCGCCCCGGCCCGCTGAGCGGCGCACTGGAGTAGATCATGAGACGGTGCCCGGACGGCGGGCTCGTCTGCGCGCCGCCCGAGGAGCCGCAACCGGCCGCCAGGACCGCGAGCGCGAGCGCAGCGGCGGACGCTTCCCGGCGCACGCGCCTCGGCCGCGGACGGGCGGCGAAGGTGGAGCCTCGTCGCGGCCGCATGGCCGGCGAAGTCTAGGTTTCGCCTCTGAACCGGCCGATGTGCGCGGCGTTAGGCTTCCGCGCGTGCGCGTGGGGATACTGACCGCCGGTGGCGACTGCCCCGGCTTGAACGCCGTGATCCGCGCCGCCGCGCGGCGACTTCGGCGCCACGGTCACGAGCCGGTCGGTCTGCGCCGCGGCTACCGCGGCCTGGCCGAGAGCGACCACCTGACCCTCGATGACCAGCGGCTCTCGGGGATCCTGCACCTCGGCGGCACCATCCTCTCTACCTCGAGCTACAACCCGTTCCGCGAGCCCGACGGCGTGGAGAAGGTGGGCGCCGCCCAGGCCGAGCAGCCGCTCGACGCGGTCATCGCCATCGGCGGCGAGCACACGATGATGATCACCCGCCGGCTCTTCGAGGAGGCGGACGTGCCCGTCGTCGGCGTCCCCAAGACGATCGACAACGACGTGACGGGCACGGACTACACCTTCGGGTTCGACACCGCGGTGCAGATCGCCACCGACGCGATCGACCGCCTGCACTCCACCGCCCAGTCCCACGACCGGGTCATGGTCGTGGAGGTCATGGGTCGCAACACGGGCTGGATCGCCGCCTTCGCCGGGATCGCCGGTGGCGCCGACGGGATCCTCATCCCCGAGGTCGAGCTCACCGTGGAGGAGCTCGCCGCCGGCATCGCGGGCCGCCACGAGCGCGGCAAGGACTTCTCGATCATCGTCGTGGCCGAGGGCGCAAAGCTCGGCTTCGAGGGCGGCGAGCAGCGGATCGTGCGGGCCTCGAGCGAGACCGACGAGTACGGCTACCCGCGGCTCGGCGGCATCGGCCTGGCGCTCGGTCACGAGCTCGAGGCGCGCACGGGCTACGAGACGCGCGTTACCGCACTCGGCCACATCCAGCGCGGAGGCACGCCGACCGCGCGCGACCGCGTCCTCGCCACCCGCTACGGCGTCGAGGCGGCGGAGATGGTGATGCGCGGCGACTTCGGCCGCATGGCCGCCCTCCACGGCACGGAGATGACGAGCGTCGCCCTAGCCGAAGTGGAGGGGATCAAGACGCTCGACCTGCGCTATCTCGAGCTGGCGCGGACGTTCTTCGGGTAGGCGCCGACCGCTCCCGCGATCAGCCGGTGAAGCGCGGAGATGGATGATGGACACGGGCGCGCGCGGTCCTGAAGGCCACGTCTCGTCCCACGCTTCGGCCTTCGGAGCTGCTGGCGACGATGCGGAAGTGGTAGACGGTGTTCGGCTTGAGCCCCGCGATGCGAGCGGAGAGCGACCGGGCCGAGGTCCCCGAGCCCGCGCTGCGAGCCGGCGTGGCGTGACCGTACCTGGTGGTCCTTCCGAACTCGAAGCGGTAGGTCGTCGCCTTGCCCTCGGGGTTGACGCTCCCGGTGAGAGTGGCCGAGGTGGTCTTCACGCTCCTCGCCCTGCCCGTCGTGGCGATCGGCGTCTTCGCGTTGGAGCTTGCCACCGTGACCGCCACCGTGTTGCGCGCACCGTCCTTGAGCTGGAAGTCGACGACGTCACCGTCGAGGATCTGCGCAGCCCGAGCACTGGCTATGGCCGCCGCCGGGAAGCTGATCGTGACCCGGCTGGTCGGGTCGGACCCAGTGGCCGGATCCAGGCTGGTGGCTCCGACCTGCTTTACCCCGGAGGTGATCTTCCCGGCCCGGTCGAGCAAGTGGAAGTCCGCGACTCCCAGCGCTCCGCGCGCCGTCGAGAGAGAGGCGACCAGCGCGCGGAAGGTGAACGTCGCCGTGCCCGCGGCCGGGTTGACGCTCACCGCCGCGAGATCGGGCCCGTCGATGCGGCCGGCCTGGATCGGCGCCGTGCGAATCGCGGCGTAGGAGGTCGCGCTCTGCATCGCAGAGACCGCGCGGCCCTGCACCGCGCCACCGTTGGTACCCGCCGCCCCCGGGTCAGCCAAACCGACCACCTTGTAGGCGACGTTGGCGAACTGAGCCGGGAAGTCCAGCACGACCTGGCTGGTGTTGCCCGCCGGTTGAGAGCTCGAGGACGGCGCGACCGAGGTGCCGTCTGAGGTGCAGAGCTGGAACTGGGCCGCGTCGCGGATCGTCACCGGCTGGTTGTAGGTGACGGTGGCCTGCGTCGGACCGCTCTGGGACACCGATTGGATGACCGGACGCGTGGTGAGACCACCGGCCGACCCCGTCGGGTTGACGTCGCAACACGAGAACGCGGTGGGCCGGTCACGCACGGCCTTGGACAGCACGAAGAACCGCGACGGCGGAGTGACCGTCGCCGTCGCGGCCGGGATCCGGCACGTGACGGTGTTGCCGCTGATCGATACGCCCGGCGAGGCGGTAGGGCTCAGAGCGCCGCACGAGACTGCGGTGCCATCAGCGCCGTAGTAGCCAAAGGCATTCGTCGGGTTGGTCGGGCTGTTGAAGACGTTCGGCGGCACCACCGTCGGCGTGGCATCGAGCGCCTGATCGAAGGTGTAGGTGATGGTGACGTTCCCGCCCTGCGCCGGGGAGACGGTCGGCGTGCCCACGAGATCCGGCCCCGCCGAGAATCCGGGCTGAGGGGTCTGCGCCGTGCCCTCCAGGGCCAATCCTCCCCCGACGTTCGGGCTGCCGGCCGTGCCGTTGATCGTGCCGCCGCTCACGCTCGCGCGGGTGAAGTCGGTGAGCGGAGCGTCGTTGGCCCCATTGGCGAACTGGGCCACCACGCAGTTTCCGGAAGTTGACGAGATCGTCGCCGTGGAGGCCGGAGCCACACGGTTCACGTCGTAGCCCGCCACCCTGATGCGGCCCGGGTTGACGACCGCACCCACCGGCAGGTTGAAGCACACCCGCAGCGTGTTGTTCGCCTCGATCGTCGCCGAGGTCGGCACCGGCACGTCCAGCGACGCCTGCGCCCCTCCGGCCGCCGGCGCGCCATGAGCCGCCGGAGCGAGCAGAGCCGTCCCGAGCAACACCCCGAACAGCCACCTAAGACGAGCCGACCTCTTTTTGCCTACGAGCACAGAATTCTTGCCTTTCCTTTTTGGTTCTGCGGCTTGTGGATAGACGCGTCCAGCGCGATACGACGAGATCATCCCGTGAAGTGCGGACGAGGCGGCGGGACCGGCGCGAGCAGGACCGCTCTGACCGCCCGGTGCGCCCGGTGGCCGGCGCTGTCGCGGGAGCTCACCTCGACCACGACGGTCAGCTTGTGGCGGTGACGGAGCATGGCCATGGCCGAGCGCGAGAGGTGGACGGTGATGAGACGCGAGCGTCCCGACGCGATCGCGAACGACGCCTTGCCGAGTACGACCGGCGCTCTGTGCGACCGTTGCCGGCTGCTCGGTTGGGCCGACTGGGAGACGAGCTGCAGGGCGAGCCCACCCGTGCACCGCCCGGCCGTAGAGCCCGGACAGACCAGGCGCATCCGCACGGTTCCATCCCGGGTCGAACGGCTCCGCTGGCGCGGCGCGTAGGCGCCGAGGAAGCGGAACGCGGCCTTCGGCGTCGTCTGGGTCAGGGTCGCGCTACCCGACACGTTCGGCTCGACCGAGGTGTCGGTGGCGGTGATCGTCGGGGCGCCGCGAGTGGTCGAGGACGTGATGGTCGCCGAGTAGAACCCGTTGCCGTGGTCGGTGGTCGAGCTGACGCGCTCGCCTGAGTCGCTGCTGGCGAAGCTCACCGGCTCACCGGGGATTCGGTTGTCGTTGGCGTCCGTCACCGCCGCCAGCGCCGTCGCGTGCGCCTTTCCGTCGGCGGCGATCGAGCCCGGCGCGACCGACACGGTGACCTTGGTGGCCGGCCCGGGCGTCTGGCTCAGCGCGGCGTCGCCGGAGAACGACCCGTCGGTGGCGGTGATCGTGTAGTGGCCGGACTTCTTCGTCGAGGTGATCGTCCCCGAGTACGTGCCGTCGCCGTTGTCGCTCATCGCGCCGGTGCCCTGATCGCCGTCGCTCGAAAGCCTCACGGTCTCGCCGCCGGTCGGCTCCTGGTTTCCGTGGGCGTCGGTGATCGTCGCGGTGGCCTTAGTCGTGCTCGACCCGTCGGCCGTGATCGAGGAGGGATCGAGCTTGAGCACGAGCTTCGCCGCCGGGCCCGCGGTCTGGGTCAGCGTGGCGTCGGCCGACAGCGAGCCGTCGTTTGCGGTGATCTTCGAGTCACCCGCCTTCGTGGTGGAGGTGACCGTCGCCGAATAGGTCCCGTCGCCGTTGTCGAGCACCGACCCGACGTGCTGGTGGCCGTCGCTCGCGATGGCCACGCTGTCGCCGCTGACCCGGTTGTCGTTCGCGTCGGTGACCGTCGCCCTCGCCTTCGAAGCGCTGGTCCCGTTCGCGACGACCGAGCCGGGCGCGAGGGTCAGCGACACCTTCGTCGCGGGGCCGGCCGTCTGGGTCAGCCTGGCGTCGGCGGACATGGACTTGTCGGTGGCGGTGATCTTCGACTCGCCGGCCTTCGTCGTCGAGGTCACCTCGGCCGAGTACGTGCCGTCGCCGTTGTCGGTCGGCGTGGTGACGGCCTGGCCGCCGTCGCTGGAGATGCTCACCGGATCGCCACCGGTCGGCTCCTGGTTGCCGTTGACGTCGGTCACCGTCGCCGTCGCCTTCGTCCTGCTGGTGCCGTTGGCGACGAGCGACGCCGGGTCGAGCTTGACCGCGAGCTTCGCCGCCGTGCCGGGCGTCTGGGTCAGCGTCGCGTCGCCGGTGAGCGAGCCGTCGTGGGCGGTGATCATGTAGTCGCCGGCCTTCGTGGTCGACGTGACCGTGGCCGAGTAGGTGCCGTCGCCGTTGTCGGTCACCGAACCGATCGGCTGGTTCCCGGGCGCCGAGAACGTCACCGTCTGGCCGGCGACGCGGTTGTCGTGAGCGTCGGTGACGGTGGCCGTCGCCTGCGAGGTGGTCGCGCCGTCGGCCACGATCGACGAGGGGTCGAGCGCGAGCGCCACGTGCGCCGCCGGCCCCGGGATTTGGGTCAGTGTTGCGTCAGTCGAGAGCGAGCCGTCGGTGGCCGTGATCTTCGCGGTGCCGGTCTGGGTCGTCGACGTGATCGTCGCCTCGTACGTGCCGTTGCCCTTGTCGGTGACGGCGCCGATCGACTGGTGGCCGTCGCTGACGATGCTCACCGTCTGGCCCGGCACGCGGTTGCCGTTGACGTCGGTCACCGTGGCCGTCGCCTGGGAGGTGCTCGAGCCGTTGGCGACGATCGACGTCGGGTCGAGCGACAGCGCGATGTTCGTGGCGGCGCCCGGTGACTGGGTCAGCGTTGCGTCCTGAGTCAGCGAGCCGTCGTGTGCGGTGATCCGGAAGTCGCCGGCCTTGGTCGTGGATGTGACCGTCGCCGTGTACGTGCCGTCGCCGTTGTCGACCACCGTGCCGACCGGCTGGTTGCCGGCGCCCCCGAACGTCACCGTTTCGCCCGCAATCGGGTTGTCGTGCGCGTCGGTCACCGTGGCCTTCGCCTGGGTCGTGCTCGACCCGTTCGCCTCGATCGAGGCCGGGTTCAGCGACAGCGCCACGTGCGCCGCCGCGCCGTGCGTCTGGGTGAGGACCGCGCTCGAGGAGAAGGAGCCGCCCATGGCGACGGCGTCGGTAGCGGTGATGTGCGAGCTGCCGGGCTGCGTCGTCGCCGTGACGGTCGCCGAGTACGTGCCGTCGCCGTGGTCGGTCACGCTGCCGATGGACTGGCCGCCGTCGGAGGAGAAGGAGACCATGTCACCGCCCGCCGGCTCCTGATTGCCGTAGGCGTCGGCCGCCGTGGCGGTCGCCGTCGACGTGGAGATGCCGTCGGCGACGATCGAGCTCGGCGCGAGAGTGACCGACACCTGCGTGGGCGGCCCCGGCGTCTGCGTGAGCTTCGCCGTGCCCGACACCGACTTGTCCGAGGCGGTGATGGTGAAGTCACCGGCCTTCGTGGACGAGGTGACCGTCGCCGAGTAGGTGCCGTTGCCGGTATCGGTGACCGAGCTGAACTGCTGGGCACCCGAGCCGGCGAGGCTCACGGTGTCGCCCGAGATCCGGTTGTCGTGAGCGTCCGTCACGACGATGGAAGCGTTCGAGGTGCTGGTGCCGTTCGCCGTGATAGACGGCGGGCTGAGCGACAGTGCCACGTGATCTACGGACCCCGGCACCTGCGTCAGCGTCGCGGAGCTCGAGAGCACGCCGTCGTTGGCGGTGATGTTGGAGGCGCCCGCTGTGGTGGTCGAAGTCACGGTGGCGGTATAGGTGCCGTCGTGGTTGTCGACGACGTCACCGAGGCGCTGACCGCCGTCGGCGCTGAAGGCGACGTTGTCGCCGCTGACCCGGTTGCCGTTCAGGTCGGTGACCGTCGCCGTCGCCGTCGAGGTGCTCGAGCCGTCGGCGGTGATGGTGCTCGGATCGAGCGCGAGGCTCACGTGCGTCGCCGGACCCGGCGTCTGGACGAGCGCGCCGCTGCCGGTGGTGGAACCGTCGTGCGCGGTGATCGTGGAGGCGCCGGCCGTCGTCGACGAGGTCACCGTCGCCGAGTAGGTGCCGTCGCCGTTGTCGGTCACGGGCCCGAACTTCTGGGCGCCGCTGCTGGTGAACGAGACGGCCTCGCCCGAGAGGGGAGTGCCCGTCGAGCTGGTGACCGTGGCCGTGACCGTCGAGGTGCTCGATCCGTTTGCCGTGATCGACGCCGGGCTGAGGCCCACGTTCGCCGCAGCGGGGCGACCGGTCAGGTAGGAGATGACGACCTTGGGCTCGCTGCTCGCGGTGGGAGCCATACTGCCGCCGGGGGCGTAGCTCGAGCCGCCGCCCCCGCCGCGACCGCCGCCGCAGCCGGCGCCGCCGCCGCCGCCACCGCCGTAGTAGCCGCCGCCACCACCGCCACCGCCGCCGGCGTTCTTGCTGGGGGTCGCGGGGTAGCTGTAACCGCCGTCGCCGCCGGCGCCACCCGTCACGAGGGCGCCATTGCTGCCGCTGGTGGTGAAGTCGCCGCCGCCGATGCCGCCGTAGCCGCCGCGGGAGTCGAGCCCGGGCTTGCCGACCTGTTGGCTCGGGTACTGGTTCTGCTCGCAGGCCGTGCCGACACGACCTGCCTCGCTCGCGGCGCCACCCGAACCGCCCTGGAAGCCCTGAGCGCTACCGCCGGCGCCGGCGCCGCCGCCGGCGACGAGCAGGCGTGTGTCCTCGTTGTAGCCGAAGCTCGGTCTGATCGCGCAGTCGCCGGCGCGGCAGGTGCGCACGTCCGAGCCACCGCCGCCACCAAGCCCCGGGGCGGTGTAGGAGTAGCCGCCGTTACCTCCACCGTTGTAGCCGCCCGTCGCGCCGGAGCCTGTCGTTCCGGCCTCGATGTAGAGCTCCTGGCCCCCGTATACCGAGATGTCGCGGGTAGCCCGCGCGCCATTTCCGCCGCCGTTACCCGGCGCGCCAGTGGCGGTCACGTGAAGGCTCGTCACGCCGGCCGGAACCTTGTAGCACTGCTCGTAGCCCTGTCCGGTGAACGTGTCGCCGTCGTGGCTGCGGCACGGGGAGATCTCGCGGAGCGTCGCGGTGCCCGACACGCTCGGGCTCACCGAGCTGTCGGTCGCGGTGATCGTGTAGCTGGCCGGCGTGGTCGACGCCGTGATCGTCGCGGTATAGGTGCCGTCGTGGTTGTCGGTCGTCGAGCCGACCATCTGGGACGGGCTGCTCGTGAAGGCTACGGCGTCGCCGGACACGCGATTCCCGTTCGTGTCGGTCACCGTCGCGGTCGCGGTGCTCGTCCCGTTGGCGTCGAGTGTCGACGGGTTGACGCTGACCGACACGTTCGTGGCCGGCCCGACGGTCTGCGTGAGCGTTGCGGTGCCCGACAGGGTCGGCGTGCGCGATGTGTCGGTCGCCGTGATCGTCAAGGTCCCGGGCCGGTTCGTGGACGTGATCGTCGCGGTGTACCTCCCGTCCCCCTTGTCGGTGATGGAGGTGATCGGCTGTGTACCGGAGGTGGTGATGCTCACGCTGTCTCCTCCGGCTCCCACCGGGTTCCCGTTCGCGTCCTGGACGGTCGCCGTGGCCGTCGAGGTCGTCTTCCCGTCGGCGACGATCGAGGACGGCGACAGCGCCACCACGACGCCGGTCGCAGATCCGGGCTTTTGCGTGAGCGTCGCCGTGCCGGATACCCCGGGGTTGACGGAGCTGTCGGTGGCGGTGATGGTCGAGGTGCCGGCCTTGGTCGTCGAGGTGATCGTCGCCGTGTATGTGCCGTCGCCGTTGTCCTTCTGACCCGTGATCGCCTGCGAGCCCGAGCTGGTGAACGCGACCGTCTGGCCAGGAACCAGGTTGTTGTTGGCATCGGCAACCGTCGCGGTCGCGGTCGAAGTCGACGAACCGTCGGCGGTGGTCGTCGACGGCGACAGCGACACGGTCACCTTCGTCGCCGGGCCCGGAGATTGCGTCAGAGTCGCCGTGCCGGTCAGCGCCGGGGTCACCGAGCTGTCGGTGGCGGTGATCGTGTAGCTCCCGGCCTTGGTGGTCGAGGTGATCGTCCCGGTGTACGTGCCGTCCGGGTGGCCGGTCACCGACCCGATCTGCTGCGTGCTGGAGCTCGTGAACTTCACGGTGTGCCCGGTCACCCCGTTGCCACCGGCGTCCGTGACCGTCGCCGTTGCGGTCGCGGCCGAGGTGCCGTTGGCCGTGATCTTCGCGGGCGAGAGCAACACTCCCACGTTGACCGCCGGCCCAACGGTCTGTGTCAACGTAGCTGTGCCGCTCACCGCCGGATTGGGCGAACTATCGGTGGCCGTGATCGTGTAGCTGCCCGACTTGGTGCTCGACGTGATGGTCGCCGTGTAGGTGCCGTCGCCGTTGTGCTTCTGGTCGGTGATCGCCTGCGAGCCGCTCGAGGAGAAGGCGACGGAGTCGCCGGGGACCGGGCTGTTGTTGGCGTCGGTGACGGTGGCGGTGGCCGTGGAGGTCGATGTGCCGTTGGCGACGATCGAGGAGGGCGACAGCGCGACCGATACGTGCGTAGCCGGCCCCACCGTCTGGGTGAGCGTGGCCGTGCCGCTCACGGCCGGGGTGACCGAGCTGTCGGTGGCGGTGATCGTGTAGTTGCCCGCACTCTTGCTAGCGGTGACGGTCGCGGTGTACGTGCCGTCGCCGTTGTCGATCACCGACCCGAACTGCTGCGAGCCGGAGCTCGTGAACTTCACCGTGTCGCCGGCGATCGGGTTGCCTAACGCGTCGGTGACCGTAGCCTTTGCGGTCGAGGTCGCGGTGCCGTTCGCGGCGATCGACCCCGGGCTCAGGTTGACCGAGACGTTCGCGGCCGCGCCCGCGTTGCTGATCTGCACCTTTGGCGTGCCGGTCGTGTCGGCGGCGACCGTGCCAGCAGTCGGTGCGAGGCTCGAGCCGCCGCCGCCGCCGGTGCCCGGATAACCATCAGCCGTGCTGCCGCCTCCGCCGCCGTACCGGCCGCCGCCGCCGCCACCACCGCCGCCGGTGCCGTTGCCGCCGCTGGGGATCGTAGTGTCCGTCGCCCCGCCTCCCCCGGCTCCAATCGTGCCCGCCGTCCCGGAGACGTGGACGCCCGACGAGTACGGGAAGCTCCCGGCTGCGCCGCCGGAGCTCGCGCCGCCCGGGCTGCCTCCAAGGATGAAGCCGCCCCCTGTTGCACCGCCGGAGCTACCGGCGGCGCCACCCGCGCCGCCCGCGGCGTACGAGTTGCCACCGCTGCCGCCGGCGCCGGCGGCGACGATCAGGCGCGAATCGCTAGAGGACAGGGTGCAGCTCGAGGCCCCGCAGGTACGCACGTCGGAGCCGCCGCCGCCACCGGAGCCATTGCCGGAGCTGCCGGTGCCGCCGGTGCCGCCGCCGTTGAAGCCGCCCGTCTGGCCAGAGCCGGCGCCACCGACATTCACGTACAAAGTCGTCGTCCCGGCGGGGACCGTGATCGTGCCACGCACGAGCGCGCCCTTCTGACCGCTAGCACTCGGCGCGCCCACCGTCGTCACGCGCAGGGTCGTCGCCCCCAGAGGCACCGTGTAGCACTGCTCGGTGCCCGTGGAGGTGAACGTATACGTGCCCGTCTGGCACGCCGCGCCCGCCGGCACCGAACTGGCGAGCGCCAGCCCCGACAGGGTCGCCACCAAGGCAGCGAGGGCAACAACGATACCCAGCCGCCGGCGACGTAAAACAGCGAATCTCACGCGACCATGCTCGGGCATCGGCATGCCAAAGACATCGCTTAGGTGTGCGATCTTCGGAAATATCGCTCGGTGCACGACGACCTCTTCGGGTACCGCAGCGCATCATGATTGCAAGGCAACTGCTGCTAGGATGCGGTGATGCGCACGACCGTGACCTTGGATCCGGATGTGGCGGCGCGCCTGCGCGCCGTGGCTCAGGAGCGGGACATCTCCTTCAAGGAGGCGCTGAACAGCTCCGTCCGTCTAGGGCTCGGCCGCAGCGGTGGGAGCGTGCGTCCCTATCGGGTGCCGACGCGCGCGATGGGCCTTCGCGAAGGGATCGACCTCGACAAGGCGATGCGACTCGCAGAGGAGCTGGAGGACGCAGAGCTCGTGCGCAAGCTCGAGCTGCGCAAGTGAAGCTGCCCGACGCGAACCTTCTGCTCTACGCCGTCGATGAGCGCTCGCCGCGCCACGACCCCGCGCGAGCCTGGCTCGAGAGCGTCCTCTCGGGCGGGGAGACCGTCGCGTTCGCCTGGTCGGTGCTGCTGGCCGTCGTACGGATCTCCACCCGCCCCGTCGTGTTCGAGCGGCCGCTCACCTCGAGCGAGGCGTTGAACCTGGTGGACGGATGGCTCGCCCAGCCCACGGTTACCGTCGTGCATCCGACCGATCGCCACGTCGCCGTCCTCCGCGAGCTTCTGGCCCCCGTTGGGGTCGCAGGCAATCTCGTCTCCGACGCGCACCTCGCCGCGCTGTGTATCGAGCATGGAGCGGAGCTGTGCTCCAGCGACGCCGACTTCTCCCGATTCTCCGGCCTACGCTGGACCGACCCGCTGCGAGCCTGAGCGCACGCGGAGGCGCTCAGGTGGGCACCTTCGGAAATATCGCTCAGGTGCGCGATGTCTCCCGCGGGGCGGCCGGGCATGGTGTGGGCGTGCGGATCGAGCTGACCTTCGACGCGCAGGAGCCTCCGACCGGGTCGGTGATGCCCGAGGGAGGCGCGGCGATGCCGTTCACCGGGTGGCTCGGGCTTCTGCGCCTGCTCGGCGACCTCAGAGCCGACGGGGCGCCGGGCCCGACCGCCGCCTCAGTCCTGACGGTGGGCGGCGCGGGCGGCGGCGAGCTCGAGGCGCGACCGTAGCTTCAGCTTCCCGAGCACGTTGGAGACGTGCGTGACCACCGTGTGGCGGGAGAGCACGAGCCGCTCGGCGATCTCCCGGTTCGAGAGCCCCTGGGCGGCGAGCTCGGCCACCCGTAGCTCGCTCGGGGTCAGCGACCCCCAGCCCGAGGAGGCGCGGGCGCGAGACCCGCGCCGCGCCCGGCGGACGCCGGCGCCGCGCAGCCGGCCCTCGTACGAGCGATCTCCCGTTCGGCCCGAAGGCCCGCGTAGAGCGAGAGCGCCTCGTCGGCCAAGAGCTCGACCTCGTCGACTCGCCCGGCCTCGGCGAGGCCCACGGCCGCGTCCTCGCACGCCAGCGCACGCTCGTGGAGGCGCCGGGTCGCTCGGTACGCGCTCGCGGCGCTGACCAACCCGTCGACGTCGCGCTCGGCTACGGCCCGGCAGCGAAGCGTAAGCGCCTCGAGGCTCGCCAACCCGGGGTTGCGCGCCGAGAGCGCCTCGACGGCGCTCGTCACCTCCACGCCGCGTTCGCGCTCACCGGCCGCGGCGAGCAGCCGCGCGAGCTCCGGCGCGAAGACCCGTTGCTCGTAGACGGTGCCCACCTGCGTGGCCGTCTCCCAGGCCCACCAGAGCTCGGCGAGCGCGTCCTCCGAGCGCCCGGCGCCCTCGTGCACGAGCGCCTGCGCCCACGCCAGCCAGCCGATCCGCCACTCCAGAGCCCCGGCGTCCCGGTGGGCTCTCCCGCGATCCAACACGCGGCGAGCGTCCTCGAGTGGGGAGATCCCCGTAGAGCGCCTCGCGCACCACGTCGTGGCGGAACGCGAGCCGCTCGCCCCGCTCCTCAAGGACACCGGCGGCCATCGCCTCGCGCAACGGGCCCCACAGCGCCGCGGCGGGACGGCCGCTCACCAGCGACAGGTCGGCCACGGCGAACGAGGACCCGACCACCGAGGCTAGTCCCAGGATCTCCACCCCGTCGCGGGGGAGGAAGCTCAGCCGGGCAAGCACCGTCAGCCCGAGCGACCCCGGCGTCTCGACCCTGGTCACCTCGGCGCGGCCGTCCGGCCGGATCTCGATCGCCCCCTCCGACGCGAGCGCGCCCACCAGCTCCGCGACGAACAGCGGGTTGCCGCCGCACGCCGCGGCGCGCTCGCTGAGCAGGGGGCCGGGATCGCCGCCGGCCAGCTCCCCGCCAGCGCCACGCACGCGGCGTCGGCCAGCGGGCCGAGCGTGATCCTCACCGCCCCCCGCTCGACGGTCGCGGCGACCAGGCGCTCGAGCTCGGCGCGCCGTGGCAGCGGACGCGCCGTGCCGACGACCACCAGCGGCAGGCCGCCGAGCTCGCGTGCCAGCCGACCGAGGAACATGAGCGACGAGGGATCGGCCCACTGCAGATCGTCGAGCACGAGCATCGACGGTGAGCCGGCGCAGGCCTCTTCGACCAGCCCGAGCAGCTCCTCGGCCAGCCCGAACTCGGTCCCGCCGGCCTCGGCCAGGGTGTCCGGGGCGCTCGGCGGCGTGGCGAAGAGCGCCCGCGCGACAGCCGCGCGCCGCTCGTCGGAGGAGCGCCGCTCGACGCCTAGGCAATCGGCCACCACCCCGAACGGGCGGTGGGCGTCGAGCTCCTCCGCGCCGGCGGCGAGCACCCTGAATCCGCGTTCGCGGGCGACCTCGGCCGCCGCCGCGATGAGGGTGCTCTTGCCGATCCCCGCCTCGCCCTCGAGCCACGCCATCGCGCCGAGGCCGCGCGCCGAGTCCTCGAGCAGCGCCGACAGCGCCGAGAGCTCCTCCTCGCGGCCGAGCAGGCGTCCGCCCGCCGGGGCCTGGCCGTCGATTCAGCCATCGCTCTCCCGGCGCGCGGCGCGGGCCGCGAGCTCGAGCCGGGAGCGCAGCTCGAGCTTGGCGAGCACGTGGGAGACGTGCGTCACGACCGTATGGCGCGAGAGCACGAGCCGCTCGGCGATCTCGCGGTTCGAGAGCCCTGCGGCGGCGAGCTCGGCGACGCGCAGCTCGCTCGGGGTCAGCGAGCTCCACCCGCTGGCCGCGCGCGTGCGCGCTCCGCGCCGCGCACGCCGAACCCCTGCGGCGCGCAACCGGCCCTGGACCCGCGCGATGTCGCGCTCGGCGCCCAGCGTGCCGTAGAGCCCGAGCGCCTCGTCGGCCAGCGCGTCGACCTCGTCGAAGCGACCGGCCCCGGCGAGCGCGACCGCGGCGTCTTCGCACGCCAGCGCCCGCTCGTGGGGCCGTCGCGTGGGCCGGTAGCTCTCGGCGGCCCTCAGCAGGCCCTCGACGTCCCCCTCGGCCAGCGCCCGGCAGCGGAGCGCCAGGGCTTCCAAGCTCACGAGCCCGGGGTTGCGAGCGGCGAGCGCCTCCACGGCGCTCGCCACCTGCTCGCCACGCTCGTGGTCGCCCACCGCGGCCAGCATCCGCGCCAGGTCCGGCGCGAAGGTGCGGTGCTCGCACACGGTTCCCGCCGCGGTGGCCGACTCCCACGCGCCCCACACGAGCTCGAGCGCCCGCTCGGAGTGGCCCGCGCCGTCGTGCACCAGCCCCTCGGCCCACGTCACCGCACCGATCCGCCACTCGATGCCGCCGGCCTCCAGGTGGCGCCGGGCCTCGGCGACGTGTTCGCGTGCGGTCTCCAGCCGGTCGCGTCGCGCCTGGATCAGCGCGCTCGCGGCAAGCACGTCTACCTGCCAACCGCCCCCCGCCTGGTCGGCCAGGCCGGTGGCGGTCTCGAGCTCGACGAGCGCGTCGTCCCAGTCCCCGCGCCAGAAGAGGACGTATCCCACGAAGAGGTGCGACCAGAGGAGGGCGACCTCCATGCCGAGCCTCGCGTAGGTGCGGCGGGCGGTGGCGAGCGCCCGACCTGCCTCCTCGACGCGATCGGAATCGGTGAGCGCCATGGCGAGCATGAGGTGCGGGATCGCTTCGTGGGCGTCGCGCGTCCCGTCCCCCTGGGCGAGCGCGGCGCTCCGGGCCATGCACCGCTCCTGCTCGGCGAACTCGCCGCGGAACCCCGCCACGAGGCCGAGGTAGGTGAGCGCCTTGGTGCGCACACCGGCCACGCCGGCCTGCTCCCCTGCTCTCAACGCGCGCTCGGAGGCCGTCGTCGCGGCGTCGAGATCCCGGAGGAACAGAGGCGCGAGCGGCGCCCAGGCCGCCGCGGCGGCGCGCTCGGCGTCGGAGACGCCACTCGACTCCTCCGCTCGCTTGGCCTCGGCGAGGGTCTCGACGAGCCGGCCGCGTCCGAGCAGCGAGTGAGCCAGGCACAGCCGCAGCACTCCCTCGAGCTCGGGATGCAGGCCGTCCTCGAGCGCTCGCCGGCAGAGCTCCTCCCCCTCCTCGTGCCGGCGCGCGGCCACGAGGTTCAGGGCGAGCTCCGCCGTCAGCCGACCCCGGGAGAGATCGTCGGGCTCTGCCACCTCCAGCGCGGCCTCGAGCAGCTCGGCGGCTGCCTGGGCGCCGCGCGGCGCGGCCTCGCGCGCCGCCCGTTCGAGCCACTCGACGGCCTCACGGTCGCCCCTCCGTGCCCCTCGAACCAGATGCTCGGCCACGATCCCGGGCGGGGACCCGGACGCGGCTAGGGCCCGCCCCACGTCGAGGTGGAGTCCGCTCCGGACCGGCCGGGGAAGGTCTCCGTAGAGCGCCTCGCGCACCACGTCGTGGCGGAACGCGAGCCGGTCGCCTCGCTGTTCGAGCACGCCGGCCGCCATCGCCTCGCGCAACGGGCCCCACAGCGCCGCCGCGGGACGGCCGCTCAGTAGCGACAGGTCGGCCACGGAGAACGAGGACCCGAGCACCGAGGCCAGACCGAGGACCTCGACCACCTCGCTCGTCAGGAAGCTCAGCCGGGCGAGCACGGTCAGGGCGAGGGTCGGCGGCACCTCGCCCGGCGCGACCTCGGCGCCACCTTCGGAGTCGAGCTCGATCGACCCCTCCGTCTCGAGCGCCCCGATCAGCTCGGCGACGAACAGCGGGTTACCGCCGCAGGCCCTCACATGCTCACTCAACCGCGGCCCGGGCTCACCGCGAGCCAGCTCGGCCGCCAGCCTCGTGCACACCGCCTCGTCCAGCGGGTCCAGGGTGACACGCCCGGCCCCCCGAGAGACGGTCGCGACGATCAGGCGCTCGAGCTCGGCGCGCCGCGGAAGCGGACGCGCCGCGCCCACGACCACCAGCGGCAGGCCGGCCAGCTCTCGCGCCAACCGACCGAGGAACATGAGCGACGAGGGATCGGCCCATTGCAGGTCGTCGAGGATGAGCACCAACGGCGAGCGGGCGCACGCCTCCTCGACCAGGCCGAGTAGCTCCTCGGCCATCGCGAACTCGAGCCTGCCGCCGTCGACCGGGGTATCCGGGGTGGTACTCGGCGTCATGGAGAGCGTCCGGGCGATAGCCGCGCGCCGCTCGTCGGACGAGCGGCGCTCGACGCCCAGGCAGTCGGCGATCACGCCGAAAGGACGATGGGAGTCGAGCTCCTGAGCACCGGCCGCGAGCACGCCGAATCCGCGCTCTCGCGCGATCTCGGCTGCTGCGCCCGTCAGGCTCGTCTTGCCGATCCCCGCCTCGCCCTCTACCCACGCGATCGCCCCACCGCCGTGCTCGGACCCCTCGAGCAGAGCCGACAGCGACGCCAGCTCCGCTTCGCGGCCGAGCAGGCCACCGCCGGACTTCGCGGAATCCGTGGATCCGTCCCTGGGAAGGACTCCGCCGCCCTTCAAGCGCTGTCCGTCCGTCGCCATCGCTTGTCCTAAATTACCGTCTGTTGACGAGCTCGCCGGTCTGCTCTGCCTCGATTGCACACGTTTGCGCGCGCAACCAGATCGCTGACCGACGCGATGCCTTCCACCGGTCAGGGCGCCGGTGAAGGACCCTGCGTCTACTCGCGGTTCCCGGGCAGAAACGGCGCGACGATCCGCGCGGTGGCGGCCACGAGCGCGAAGAGGATGACCACGAGGAAGCCGTCGAACGCCTTGATCCCCTGCGCCCACAGGATGATCCAGATCGCCAGCCCGGCGGTGATGGTGAGCACGAGTCCCATAGAAAGGCGGATCCTAGAGGACGAGGGCGTCGGCCATCGCGGCGAGCACCTCGGCCACCGCGGCGGGTGGATCGGCGGCCTCGCCCGCCGCACGTACGAGGCGCGAGCCGACGATCACGCCGTCGGCCCCCGCGCGCGCCGCCGCCGCCGCGTGCTCGGGAGTGGAGATCCCGAAGCCCACCGCCAGCGGCACCTCGGTGTGCACGGCGGCGCGGGCCAGCACGGCGGCCAGGTCGTCGGCCGGCGCGGCACGCTCCCCGGTGGTGCCCGCCACGGAGACCGTGTAGAGAAAGCCGCGAGCGACTGCCCCGATGCGGCGCAGTCGCTCCTCGGGGGTCGTCGGGGCGACGAGCGGCACGAGGGCGAGGCCGCGGGCGTCGCAGGCCTCGAGCACCGCCGGCGCCTCCTCGAGCGGCAGGTCGGGGACGATCACCCCGCTCAGGTCCGCGCGCGAGAGGGCGTCCGCGAAGGCCTCGACCCCGCGTGCGTAGAGGAGGTTCGCGTAGCACATGAGCACCACCGGGACGCGCGGCGCGAGCTCGCGGGCCACCTCGAGCACGCCGAGGAAGGTCGCTCCCGCGCTCAACGCCTGCGTGCCCGCGGCGTGGACCACGGGACCGTCGGCGAGCGGATCGGAGAACGGCACGCCGAGCTCGACGAGGTCGGCGCCCGCGTCGGCGTAGGCCGCCCCGATCGCATGCGAGGTCGCGAGGTCGGGAAAGCCGCCCATCGCGTAGGGCATGAGCGCGGCGCTCCGCCCGCTCTCGCGCGCGCCGGCGAACGCCTGGGCGATCCGCTCCGCGCCGGAGGTAGCCGACGGGCGGAGCGCCCCGCCCGGGCGCTCGTCAACCGCGCGGCTCACGCGCCTCGCGGTCCAACTCGTCCTGCCCGGTGATCTCGGCCAGATCCTTGTCGCCGCGACCCGAGAGGCAGATCAAGTCCACTCCACCCTCGCGGGCCCCATCGCCCGCCTCGCCGGAGAGCGCCCAGGCCAGCGCGTGGGAGGACTCGAGCGCGGGGATGAGACCCTCGAGCCGGGCGACGCGGCGCAGGGCGGCGAGCGCGTCGGAGTCGGTGACCGCGACGTAGCGCGCGCGCCCCGAGTCGCGCAGCCAGGCGTGCTCGGGACCGGCGCCCGGGTAGTCGAGCCCGGCGGAGATCGAGTGGGCTTCGAGGATCTGCCCCTCCTCGTCCTGCATGATCGCCGAGAAGGAGCCGTGCAGCACCCCTCCCGGGCCGCCGACGGTGAGCGGCGCGCCATGGCGCGGCGTGGCGATGCCCTCTCCCGCGGCCTCCACCCCCACGAGCTTGACCTCGGGGTCCTCGATGAAGGGGAAGAAGGTCCCGATCGCGTTCGAGCCGCCACCCACGCAGGCGATCACCCGCTCGGGCAGGCGGCCCTCGCGCTCGAGCATCTGCGCGCGGGCCTCGTCGCCGATCACCCTCTGCAGGTCGCGCACGAGCACGGGGTAGGGCGCCGGGCCGACGCACGAGCCGATGATGTAGTGCGTTCCGTCCGCGTTGGCCACCCAGTCGCGAATCGCCGAGGAGACCGCCTCCTTGAGCGTCCGGCTGCCGACCTCGACCGGCGAGACGGTGGCGCCGAGGAGCTCCATGCGCTCGACGTTGGGTCGCTGGCGGCGCATGTCCTCCGTGCCCATGTAGACCACGCACTCGAGCTCGAGCAGCGCGCACGCGACCGCGGTGGCCACTCCGTGCTGGCCGGCGCCGGTCTCCGCGATCACCCGCTGCTTGCCCATCCGGCGCGCGAGGAGCGCCTGGCCGAGCGCGTTGTTGATCTTGTGCGCGCCGGTGTGGAGCAGGTCCTCGCGCTTGAGGTAGATCGTGCGGCCCGCCGCCTCGCTCAGGCGCTGCGCGCGGTAGAGCGGGGTCGGACGTCCCGCGAAGTCGCGCAGCAGCCCGTCGAGCTCGGAGCGGAACGCCGGGTCCTCGCGCGCGTCGATCCACGCTGCCTCGAGCTCGGCGAGCGCGGGCATGAGCGTCTCGGGTACGTACTGGCCGCCGTAGGGCCCGAAGCGGTGCGCGAGGGCCGTGGGCGCCGCGGGCGTCGAGCTCACTCGACCACCGTCTCGAGCACCTCGGCGGCCGCGGCCTCGGCCTGGGTCGTGGGCGCCGTCGCGCCCACCGCGGCGGCGAAGCTCGCCAGCTTCTCGGCGTCCTTGACTCCGGGCGAGGACTCCGTGCCGCTGGCCACGTCGACCGCCCAGGGGTGCACGGCGGCGATGGCCTCGCCGACGTTCTCCGGCGTCAGGCCGCCGCTGAGCACGAGCGGGATCGTGCGCTCGCGGCGGTGGCGCACGAGCTCCCAGTCGAAGGTCTCCCCCGTGCCCCCGGGCCGGCCGGAGCGAGCGGTGTCGAGGAGATGGAAGTCCGTGCGAAAGGCACGCAACGCCTCGATCTCGGCCCGGGTCTCCCCCACGCGCGCGACCTTCATCACCTTGCATCCCGTGCGCCGTGCTACCTCGCCGCAGTAGGCCGGACCCTCCTCGCCGTGGAGCTGGAGCATCGTCAGGCCGACCGCGTCGGCGGTCTCGGCCACCTCGGGCAGCGGCGCGTTGACGAAGACCCCGCACACCTCGAGTCGGCGGCGGAGCGTCGCGGCGATGGCGGCGGCGTCGTCCATTGCGCAGCGCCGGGGGGAGGACGGGTGGAAAATCAGCCCGACCGCCCAGGCGCCGAGGTCGGCCGCCCGCTGGGCGTCTTCGAGCCGCGTCATCCCGCAGAACTTGATGCGGGGGGCGCGCTCGTCCACGGGATCCATGGATCCATGGTAGAGGCGCGAGGGCGCCGGTTCACGCCTCGACGGTGAGCGCGCGGCAGGCAGCCTCCACGTCCTCGGCCCGCATGAGCGACTCCCCGACGAGCACCGCGTGGACTCCGGCCCGGTCGAGCTCGTCGAGCTGCTTCCGGGCACCGATGCCCGACTCGGAGACCACGGTCGTCCCTTCGGGCACCTGCGCGAGCAGCTCGAAGGTGCGCTGCACGTCGACCGAGAAGTCGCTCAGGTCGCGGTTGTTGATCCCGAGCAGCTCGGGGTTCACGGCGAGCGCGGCGTCGAGCTCGCGGGCGTCGTGGACCTCGACGAGCACGTCGAGGTCGAGCTCGCGCGCCTGGGCATGGAGCTCGGCGAGCGCCGCCGGCTCGAGCGCGGCGACGATGAGGAGGATCGCGTCGGCCCCCGCCGCGGCCGATTCCACCACCTGGTAGGGATCGAGCACGAAGTCCTTGCGCAGCACCGGCAGCTCCGTCGCTCCCCGCGCGGCGCGCAGGTCCGCGAGCGAGCCGCCGAAGTGAGGCTCCTCGGTGAGCACGGAGAGCGCCGCAGCGCCGCCGCGCTCGTAGGCCCCCACCACCTCCTCCACCGTGGCGCCCTCGCGGATCGTGCCCACCGAGGGGGAACGGCGCTTGTGCTCGGCGATCAGCGCGACCCCGGGACGGCGGAGGGCCGCAGAGAACGGGCGGCGCGCCTCGCGAGCGGCCAGCGCCTCCTCGAGCGCGGAGAGCGGAGTCGTGCGGCGCCGGCGCTCCACGTCCTCGCGCGTCGTGGCGATGATCCGCGCGAGCACGCTCATCCGGCGAGCTCCTCCGTGCGGCGGGCGAGCGCGTCGAGCAGCCGCGCCGCCTCACCGGAGTCGATCGCCCGCTCGGCCGCGCGAACGCCGCGCTCGAGCGAGGAGGCGACTCCCGCCGCGTAGATCGCCGCTCCCGCATTGAGCGCGGCGAGCTCGCGCGGGGCGCCGCGCTCCCCGTCGAAGATCCGTCGCGTCGTCGCGGCGTTCTGGGCCGGACTCCCCCCGGCGACCGCGGCGGGGTCGGCGCGCGCGAGCCCGAGCTCGGCGGCGTCGACGACGTGGCGGGAGAGCTGCCCGTCGCTCAGCTCAACGACGTGGGTCGGCGCCGAGGTGCTGAGCTCGTCGAGTCCGTCCTCGCTCGAGACCACGAGCGCCCGCCGCGCCCCCAGACGGGCGAGCGCGGCGGCCATCCGCTCGAGGTAGGACGGGTCCGAGACGCCGATGAGCTGGCGCGTCGCTCCCGCGGGGTTGGTCAAGGGCCCGAGGAAGTTGAAGATCGTGCGGACCCCGAGCTCCTTGCGCACGGGCACCACGAAGCGCGTCGCGGCGTGGTGGAGCGGCGCGAACATGAAGCCGAAGCCGAGCTCCTCGATGCAGGAGGCGACACCCGCGGGCGAGAGGTCGATGCGCACCCCGAGCGCCTCGAGCAGGTCGGCCGAGCCCGAAAGCCCGGTGGCCGAGCGGTTGCCGTGCTTGGCCACGGGACAGCCGGCGGCGGCGGCGATCAGCGCGGCGGTGGTCGAGACGTTGAACGTCGTCCGTCCCCCGCCCGTGCCCGCCGTGTCGAGCAGATCCTCGCGCGCGGCGCGCACCGGCGTGGCGAGCGCGCGCATCGTGCGCGCGAGGCCGGCGAGCTCCTCCTCGGTCTCCCCCTTCACGCGCAGGGCGATGAGGAAGCCGGCGATCTGGGTCTCCGAGGTGCGGTCGGCCATGACCTCGGCGAGCACCTCGGAGGTCTCTTCGGCGCTCAGGTCACGCCCCGAGGCGAGCGCGTCGATCGCGCGGGTGAGGATCGCGTTGGGCACGGCGTCAGCGCGCCCGGGTGAGGAAGTTCTGCAGCAGCTCGCGCCCGTGGTCGGTGAGCACCGACTCTGGGTGGAACTGCACGCCTTCGACCGGGAGCTCGCGATGGCGCACCCCCATCACCACCCCGCCGCCGAACGCCGTGCGCTCGAGGCAGTCGGGCAGCTCGGGGTCGACGACGAGCGAGTGGTAGCGCCCGACGACGAGGGGGCTCTCGAGCCCGGCGAACAGGGTGCGCCCGTCGTGCTCGATCGTCGTGATCTTTCCGTGGACGGGGACGTGGCGCATCACGCGCCCCCCGAACGCCTGCGCGATCGACTGGTGTCCGAGGCACACCCCGAGCGTGGGGATCCCCGCCTCGGGGAAGCGGCGCACGACCTCCACCGAGATCCCGGCCTCGTGCGGAGTGCACGGACCAGGCGAGACGACCACGCGGTCATAGCCGCGGAGCATCAGATCCTCGACCTCCGCGCGGTCGTTGCGCACGACCTCGAGCTCGGCGCCCAGCTCCCCCAAGTACTGGACCAGGTTGTAGGTGAAGGAGTCGTAGTTGTCGAGGACGAGCACGCGCACGGCGCCCGCAACGGTAACGGCGGCGGCCGGGGAGACGAAGGGTCAGGTCGACTCGCCCGCGAGCTCCTCCCAGAAGCGAACCCACTCGCGCTCGTGGGCGATCCCTGCGCACGGCGCGAGCCGCGAGCCGCGTGGCTCCGCGCCCGAGTCGTGGGCGGCCTGGGCCTCGCAGGCGGCGAGCTTCTCGGCGTGGGCATCGCGCTGGGCGGCGGCGAAGGTGGCCCGGTCGCCGCCGAACAAGAGCTTGAGCAGGGCCGGATCGGGCAACTCGGGGAGCTCGGCGGCGCTCGGCTCGGCGCGCCAGCGGGTCAGCGCCTCGCTTTCCGTCGCGCGCCCACGCGGCCGGCGAGATCGCCCCCGGCGGACGGAGGCCGCGACGGGGTCCGCGTATCCGGTGGCCAGGAGGCGCTCCCGTGAGCCGAACGTCCACGCACCGTCAGCGAAGGCACGGTAGACGGACGTTCGCCGCCGGCGACGACACGGAACGCGCCGCGCTTCGGCTACGGCCAGTCGGGCTGCTCCACCGCCAGCTCGATCGCGCGCAGCACTCCGCGCGCCTTGGCCTCTGACTCCGCCCGCTCGTAGGCCGGCTGGGCGTCGGCCACCGTGCCGCCGCCGGCCTGCACGTGGGCCACGCCGTCCTTGACCACCACCGTGCGGATGTGAATGCACGTGTCGAGGTCGCCGGCGTAGGAGAGCCAGCCGATCGCGCCGCCGTAGCCGCCGCGCTTGATCGGCTCGAGCTCGTCGATGATCTGCATGGCGCGAACCTTGGGCGCCCCCGAGAGCGTGCCGGCGGGCAGCACGGAGCGCAGCGCGTCGATGGCCTGGACGTCATCGCGGAGGGTCCCGGCCACCGAGGAGACGATGTGCATCACGTGCGAGTAGGTCTCCACCGCCATGAACTCCTCGACCTCCACCGAGCCGAACTCGCACACGCGGCCGAGGTCGTTGCGCCCGAGGTCGACGAGCATCACGTGCTCGGAGCGCTCCTTCTCGTCGGCAAGGAGCTCCTGCCCCAGACGCTGGTCCTCGGCCGCGGTGGCGCCGCGCGGGCGCGTGCCGGCGATCGGCCGGGTGGAGACCCGCCGACCGGTCACGGTGAGCAGCGGCTCGGGGCTCGCGCCGGCGATCTCGAAGTCGCCGAAGTCGAGGAAGTACATGTACGGGCTCGGGTTGACCGCCCGCAGCCCGCGGTAGATCGAGAAGGCCTCCACGGGCACGGGCGCCGAGAAGCGCTGGGAGGGAACGACCTGGAAGGCGTCGCCCGCGTGCACGTACTCCACGATGCGCGAGACCATCGCCTCGAAGCGCTCGGGCTCCATGTTCGAGCGGAACTCGGGCGCAGCGCGCCGCGGCGCCGGGGCGGCGCGCGGGACGGGCCCGGCGAGCCGGCGGCGCACGTCGGCGATGCCCTCCACCGCGGCCGCGTAGGCGGCCTCCAGGTCCGCGCCCGGCTCGGCGTAGACGTTGGCGAGCACGGTGATCGTGCGCTTCACGCCGTCGAAGACGACGAGCAGATCGGAGAGCATGAGCGCGAGGTCGGGCAGGCCGAGGGGGTCGGGGTTGGGCGGGCCGAGCGGCTCGACCGTGCGCACGAGGTCGTAGGCGAAGAAGCCGACCGCGCCCCCGGCGAACGGCGGCAGGCCCTCGAGCGGCGCCTGGCGGTAGCGTCCGACCGCCCGGGCGGCGAGCGCGTAGGGGTCCTCCTCGCCCGAGCTGTCGCCGGGCGACCAGCGCACCTCTACGCGGGGACGGAACCCGAGGAACGACCAGCGCCCGACGCGCCCCTGCTCGGCGGACTCGAGGAGAAAGGACGGCTCCTGGACGCGAAGCTTGAGGAACGCCGAGATCGGCGTCTCGCAGTCGTCGATGAAGGTGTGGCGCAAGGGGATGAGGTTGAACTCCTCCGCGAGCGCGCGGACCCCCTCGAGAGAGGGAGTAACGGCCGGCGCAGCGGGATCAGCGGCGACGGGCATCGAGCACCCGCTCGGCGTCGGCGAGCGCGAGGTCGCGCGTGCGCAGGAGGACGCAGAGGTGATAGAGCAGGTCGGCCGCCTCCTCGCTCACGCGCTCCTCCCTCTCCTCGCGCACGGCGCGCGCCACCTCCTCGGCCTCCTCCTCCACCTTGACGCCGGCCTGGGCCGGGTCGGCGAGGAGCGCGGCGGTGTAGGAGCCGGCCGGTGCCCCGGCCGCGCGAGCGGCGATCGTCCGCTCGAGATCGGGCAGCGCCTCGTGCGGCGCGCGGAGCTCGACCTCACCGGAGTGAAAGCAGGTGCGCTCGCCAGTGTGGCAGGCGGGGCCGGCGGGCTCGACGAGGGCGAGCACCGCGTCGCGATCGCAGTCGAGGCGCAGCGCGCGCACGCGTTGGACGTTGCCGCTGCTCGCTCCCTTGTGCCAGAGCTCGTCGCGCGAGCGGCTCCAGAGGTGCACCTCGCCGGAGTCTCGCGTGCGCGCCAGCGCCTCCGCGTTCATGTAGGCGAGGGTGAGCACCTCGCCCGTGCGCCAGTCCTGGACCACGCACGGCACGAGGCCGTTTTCCCCCCACTTGATCTCGGCCGCGTCCATCGCGAGCGCAGTCTAGGTCGCGTGCTCGAGCCGGGTTTCGCGGCGCAGGGCGGGGGTAGGCGATCTTCCATGACCGAGTCACCCATCACTCCCCAGACGCCCGAGCCCGCCGAGGGTGGCAACGACACCTTCGAGGAGCAGCCGGGCAGCGGCACGCCCGAGCGCCACCCCACCGACAAGGAGCCGCGCGGCAACCCGCCGGTCGACGAGGAGGCCCTGCAGCGGGGCAAGGACGCGCTCGACCGCGTCAGCCCGCACTAGAGGGCGGGAACTGGCGGCGCCTCGCGCGGCCTCGCCCGCGGGGCGACCGGCGCCGGGGGAGGCGCCTGCTCGAGGTACCACGCGAACGCCCGGCGCACCAGCGCGCGAGTGCTCATCGCGCGCAGGAACAGGGTGAGCAGACGCGGCGGCAGCGCCGGCAGCAGGCGCTGCCCTCCCAGCAGCAGCGCATAAGTCCGCGCGTGAGAGGCGCTGAACGCGCTGTAGCGGCGCAGCGCCTCTTCGCGTGAGCGCTCCCCGCTCAGCACGGCTCGCAGCTCGGCGCCGCACGCGATCCCGAAGTGGAACGCCGGGCGGATTCCCTCGCCCGAGAGCGGCAGGCAGTGCCCGGCGGAGTCACCCACGAAGAAGACGCCGTCCTCGGCGGCGGGGCGAAGCCGGTGGGGGAACCAGTTGCCCTGATACCCGACCGCGTCTCGCTCGAGCCGCCGGGCGAGCTCGCGCGTGGGCTCCTTGACGTGGTCGCGCGGCGCGTAGGAGCCGATCCCCACGCGTTGCTCTCCGGCGGCGGGGACGCTCCACCCGTAGCCGCGGCGCACGAGCGAGCGGTCGACCCAGATCGCCAGCTCCTCTCCGCCACCTCGCGGGTGGACCTCGAGGCCGCGAGACAGAGGAGCCTCGGGGGGCTGGAAGCCCCCCCCGGAGGCGCCGAGGACCCGCCGCCAGCCCAGCGCGTCGACGATGAGCGGGGCGTGCAGGTCACCCCGATCGGTGTGCACCGTCCCGCCGCTGCGGCCGTGTACCTTGGCCGTCTCGAATCGCGCCTCGCCGCACTGCTCCCACAGCTCCCGGCAGAGGATCCGATAGTCGAAGGAGGACCAGGTCCACGGGAGCCGGTAGTGGTAGGCCCCGTGCGGGGTGGCGAAGCGCATGCCGGTGAGCTCTTGGCGGAGGGATCGCTCGACTCCCATCGCGTGGAGCCACGGGGTGGGCACGGCGCACGCCGAGGTCGCGCGCTCGCCGATCTCGTAGCGATCGACGACGAGCACCTCGGCGCCCGCACCCGCGAGCTCGCGCGCCACCGCGAGCCCGGCGAAGCTCGCTCCGCACACGAGCACGTCGGGGCGCTCGCCGGCGAGCGAGGTGCGCTCGCTCCCCCGTGCGGTCGCCCGCCGGGTCACGCCGCGCCTCGCAGCCCCGCCAGCGCCGCGCGTCCGAGATGCCACGGCGGCGGGATGACCCGACGCCCGAGGACGTCGAAGTTCACGGCCTCGATGCGGTCGAGCAGCGCGCCATAGACCGAGCGCGCCAGCCGCATCCCGGGCCGCACGGGCGGCGCGACGGCCTCCACCGCGATCTCTCCGTCCCGGAAGAGGGACCGGGCCCTTCCCACCTCGTGCGAGAGGAGCGCGCGGAGGCCAGGACCGGCCTCGTCCGCTCCGATCTCGTGCTCCACCACCCCGAAGCGCTCGCACTCCTCGGCCGGAAGGTAGACGCGGTCGAGCGCATAGTCCTCGCGCACGTCGCGGATGAAGTTCGTGAGCTGGAAGGCGACGGCGAGCCGGGCGAAGGCCTCGTGCGCCTCGGGCGGAGCGCCGAGCAGAGGCGCGAGGATCCGTCCCACCGAGGCGGCGCTTCCGTTCATGTAGTCATCGAGCTCGGAGCGCGTGCGGATGCGGACGCGGTCGCAGTCCACCGCCATCGAGCGCATGTAGACGGTGAGCTCCTCGAGCGGCAGCTCGTGGCGGCGGCCGGCGTCGACGAGCGCGGCGATCACCGGGTGCTCACAGGCCCCGTCCTCGCGCCCGCGCTCGAGCGTCTCGTGCCAGTCGGCGAGCGCCGCGCGCCGCGCGGCCGGGGCCGGCGCGCGGTGCGGACCGTCCACGAGCTCGTCCGCTCCGCGCACGAACCCGTAGACCGCGTGCACTGCGGGGCGCACGTCCTCGGGCAGCCGGCGCGTGGCCCAGTAGTAGGTGGGGTCGTGGCGGCGTTGGAGCCGCCGGCAGCGCTCGTAGGAGGCGCTGAGCTCGGGCGAAGTCACCTCTCTCTCACCATACGGAGTCCTACGGGCCCCAGGCGCCGGCGGTTGAGCAGACGGCCGCTCGGTCATGATCTCGGAGGCCATGGCTTCGCTCCTCGATCGCAACGTCATCTACGTCACCGGCAAGGGCGGCGTGGGCAAGAGCACGGTCGCGGCCGCCATCGGCCTGGCCGCCGCCGAGCGCGGCCGGCGCACGATCGTGTGCGAGGTCGGCGCCCAGGAGCGTCTCTCGCGCTTCTTTCGCCGTGAGGGGGTGAGCGGCGCCGAGCTCGAGCTGCGAGAGAACCTGTGGGGCGTCTCCATCGATCCGCAGGCCGCGCTGCGCGAGTGGCTCGGGACCCAGCTCGGCTCCCAGCGCCTCACGCGCGTGCTGGCCGACGCGCGCGCCTTTCAGTACTTCACCGCCGCCGCCCCCGGCGTGCGCGAGCTCGTGACCATCACCAAGGTGTGGGAGATCGCCCAGCAGCGACGGTGGGACAAGAAGGCGGCGGCCTACGACGTCGTCGTCGTCGACGCGCCGGCCTCGGGCCACGGGATCGCGATGCTCCGCACACCGCGGACGTTCGGCGACATCGCGCGCGTCGGCCCGATCCGCACCCAGTCAGACCGGGTGTGGGAGCTACTCACCGACGCGCGCCGCACCGGGTACGTCGCGGTGGCCACCGCGGCCGAGATGCCGGTGACCGAGACGATCGAGCTGCAGGCGCGCCTGCACCGGGCGATCGGGCGCCCGCTCGAGGCGGTGGTGGTCAACGGCGTCTATCCCCAGCGCTTCTCGGCGCCCGAGCTCGAGCTGCTCGAGTCCGCCGCGACGGGCGACGGGACCGTCGGGCGCGCCGCCCTCGCCTCCGCCCGCTCGCAATTCACCCGTCACCGCGTGCAACAGGCCCAGCTGCGGCGCCTGCGCCGCTCGGCCGAGGGCGCCGTGGCGACGCTCCCGTTCCTCTTCCAGCCCGAGCTCGACCTCGCGGCGGTGGAGGAGCTGGGACGCGAGCTCGGGCGCAAGCTGTGAGCGTCCCGGGCGGATCGCTAAGACACGCCCCCGCACTCGACCGCAGCCGCGAGGGCGCCGCAGACCTCGAGCATGCGCTCCGCTCCCAGGCGAGTGATGCGCTCGACGAGCAGCGAGCGATCCAGGGGCTGGACGTTGTCGAGCGAGACGACGCACGGCCGCGGCGCGCCGTCCTCTTCGTCGAGCGCCACCTCGGTGGGGATGCTCCGTACACGGGTGGTAAGTGGCGCGACAAGCGGCCGGCGCAGCGAGCCGAGCACCGCGTCACGCGAGAGCACGAGGACCGGTCGGCGCCCTAGTACGGGCTCCTCGGCCCACCACAGATCTCCCCGCGCTACCAGGCCGTACCCTCCTCGAGGCGCAGCGCAGCGCGGTTGCGCCGGGCGTTCGTCTCGCCCCAGGCGTCGAGGTCGCCCCAGGCATCCCGTGCCGATTCCTGAGGCACGCGACGGTAACCCTCGACGATACGACGCGATATCTCGGCGTCACGGTCTTCCTTCAGCGCCTCTTTCAGTACCTCTCGGATCAACGCCGAGCGCGACAGGCCACGCCCGGCAGCGCGCCTGTCGAGAAGCTCGACGAGCTCATCCGTCAGTTGCACAAGCGTCTGGGTGCGCTCCGCCACGGTTTCGTAAACCTACCATATGGTCACCACATGCCACAGTGCTCGCCCGGGCAGCGACAGAGTCGAGTGGCGAGTTAGCGCCACATACGGTGGGTAGCTCGCCAAACGACGGCCCGGTGGCCCGCTATTCGATTCCCAGCCGGTCGAGCAGGCGGTCGTCCGCGCGCCAGTGGCGGCGCACGCGCACGGAGAGCTCGAGGTGCACCGGGCACCCCAGCCGCGCGGCGACCGAGCGCCGGGCGCTCGTTCCGATCGCCTTGATCATCTGGCCGCCAGCGCCGATGAGGATCCCCTTCTGGGAGTCGGTCTCGACCCACAGGTAGGCCCGCACCCACGCGCGGTCGGGCCGGCTCAGGTCGATCTCGTCAACGTGCACCTCGACCGCGTGCGGCACCTCCTGGCGCGTGCGCAGCAGCACCTGCTCGCGCACGAGCTCCGCGAGGGCGACCTCCTCGGACTGGTCGGAGGAGTCCTCGGGCGCGAAGTAGAACGGTCCCTCAGGCAGGCGCGCGACGAGATGGTCCATGAGGGTGCCTACGCCCGCGCCGGTCCGCGCCGAGAGCGGGAAGATCTCCTCCGCCACGCCGAGCTCTTCGGCGGCGAGCAGCACCTCGGGCACGCGCACGCGAGCACAGCGATCGATCTTGTTCACGGCGACGATCACCGGCACGGGCGAGCGTCCGAGCAGCGCGGCGAGGAAGCGATCGCCCGGTCCCACCCCCTGCTCGGCGTTCAGCACGAGCAGCGCGGCGTCGGCGTCGCGGAGCTCTGACTCGACCCGGCGCTGCATCCGGGAGGTCAGCTCGTCGCGCGGGCGCTGGACGCCCGGCAGGTCGACGAGCACGAGCTGCCAGTCCGGCCCGGTGGCCACGCCGCGAATCGCGCGGCGCGTGGTCTGCGGCTTGTCGGAGACGATCGCGACCTTCTCGCCCACGACCGCGTTGACGAGCGTCGACTTGCCGACGTTGGGGCGCCCGGCGACGGCGACGAACCCCGAGCGCGTCGAGGAGGGATCGTTCATCGCTCCTCCTCTCCCACCCAGCGCATCAGCTCCGCCTGCAGCGCGAGCATCTCCCCCTCATCGTGCTCGTGGTCCATGCCCGTGAGATGGAGCACGCCGTGGAGCACCGCCTCGCGGAGGTCCTCGGTGGCCGGCGGGCAGATCACCACGTCGCCGAGCTCGCGGGGACCGGCGGGCGCCGAGTCGGTGCCGTCGATGGGGAAGGAGAGGACATCGGTCGGCTCGTCGATCCCGCGGTGCTCGCGGTTCATCTCCCGCATGCGCTCCTCCTCGACGAAGGAGACGGCGACGTGCCCGTCCTCCACGCCGCCCGAGCCGAGCGCGAGCGCCACGAGCTCCTGCACCTCGGCGAAGGAGATGCCCCGCTCGTAGCCCGCGCGCGCCCCGATGACCTCGACTTCGAGCACCCTTCGAACCGCGCCGCTCAGGCGCGCTTGCGCTCGGCCGGGCGCAGTCCCGGCGTCAACCGCTGCGCATGGTCGGCGTAGGCGGCCACGATCCGCTGCACGAGCTTGTGGCGCACGACGTCCTCCTCGCCGAAGCGCACGAACTCGATCCCCTCCACCGACTCGAGGATCTCCGAGACCACCACGAGCCCCGACTCCTGCGCGGGCGGGAGGTCGATCTGGGTCACGTCGCCCGTCACGACCACCTTCGAGTTGAACCCGAGCCGGGTGAGGAACATCTTCATCTGCTCCGGGCTCGTGTTCTGTGCCTCGTCGAGGATGATGAACGAGTCGTTGAGCGTGCGCCCACGCATGAACGCCAGCGGCGCGACCTCGATCACCCCGCGCTGGAAGTGCTGGGAGACCCGCTCGGGATCGAGCATGTCGTGCAGCGCGTCGAAGAGCGGGCGCAGGTAGGGGTCGACCTTGGCCATGAGGTCACCGGGCAGGAACCCGAGGCGCTCGCCGGCCTCCACCGCCGGCCGGGTGAGGATGATCCGGCTGACCTCGCGGCGCGAGAGCGCCGCCGCCGCGAGCGCGACGGCGAGGAACGTCTTGCCCGTGCCCGCCGGCCCGACGCCGAAGGTGATCGTGTTGGCGCGGATGGAGTCGACGTAGCGCTTCTGATTGACGGTCTTGGGCGCCACCTTGGTCGAGCGGTGGCGCCAGACGACGTCCTCGAGCACCTTGGCCGGCGACTCGTGCGCCTCGAGCGCGTTCTGCACCGCGGCGATCGTGCCTGGAGCGATCTCGTGTCCCTGGGTGATGAGGTCGGAGAGCTCGCGCACCACCGTCTCGCCGGCCTCCACGGCCCCCTCCTCTCCTTCGAGCGTGAGGACGTTGCCGCGCAGGAAGACCGCGCAGGAGAGGTGTCCGTCGAGCGCGCGGAGCACCGAGTCGTGCGTGCCCGCGAGCTCCGTGGCGACCGCGTCGTCGAGCTCGAGGCGCCTACGCACCCAGCGCCTCGCGGACCCGCGCGGAAACGCGACGGCCGTCGGCCCGGCCGCCCGCGGCGGCCATCACGTCCTTCATCACCGCGCCCATGTCCTTCGGAGAGGATGCGCCGGTGCGCGAGACCGCCTCGCCGACGAGGCGCCCGAGCTCCTCGTCCTCGAGCTCGGCGGGAAGGTAGCCCGTGATGAGCTCTGCCTCGCGTTGCTCGCCCGCGGCGAGCTCGGGACGCCCCGCGGCCTCGTACTGCTCGGCGGCGTCGAGGCGGCGCTTGCGCTCGCGGCGCAGAACCGCCTGCTCGTCCTCCTCTCCGTCCTTGGCCGCCTTCTGAAGCTCGGAGAGGACGAGACGGAGCGCCCCGGCACGATCCCGCTCGCCGGCCTTCATGGCCTGGACGACATCGGCTCTGAGCTGCTCGACGAGGGCCACCGGTTCCCGAGAGGATAGAGAGGACGGTGGCCGCGCGGGTCTGAATCGTCCACCCCGGCTCAAGCGCGGAGGCGGCCGCGCCGATGCATGCCCCGTGCCCGGCACGGACGCCGGGCGCCTCATCTTCTTCTCGTGACCCCGCGCCGCGGCTCGGCGTACCGGCGATCTCGGCGCCTCAGGCCACTGCGACCGTCTCCTCCTTCGACCGTGCGCTCGTCGCGCAGCTCGGGCTCCTCGACGTCGCCCGCTCCGTCCAGGCGCAGGCCGCGCGGGCCGGGTGCGGCCTCCGGCCCGCTTCGGGACCGAGGTGGTCGCCCGCCAGCTCGGCCTGCGGGAGAACCATCCCGCCGCCGATGACCGCCTCGAGCGCTGGCCCTCCGATCCGGTCACGCGCGCGCGGGCGGCCTGGTCGCTGGCCCGGGTCGTGCGCTTCGGCGGTTGGGAGGTCGATTCCGCCCGCTCGCTGCGCGCGGGCTTCAGCCTGCCGAGCTACCCGCGGGAAGCCGGATCGGCGGGCGGACCGCGGCGCAGATGGCCGGCAAGATCCCGCGCTCCGCCCGGATCCGCCTCCCCGCCGTGCGCGGCGACGACATCGTCTTCTTCGGCTCCGCCCGCTTCGGCTCGCGCGCGAGCGAGGCCAACGTCACCCACACCGGCATCGCTCTGAGCGCCGACTGGGCGATCAACGCCTCGAGCCAGGGCGTCTACGTCCTGCCGCTCTCCAGCGGCTGGCTGCCCGACTCCTTCGCATGGGCGCGGCGGGTGCTGTAGGGCGCGCCTCAGGCATGCCCCGCGTCGGCGCGCACCGGCTCGGGCTCCGATGTCCCCGCGCCGGCGGCGCCGGGCTCCGGCGCTCTGGTCCCTCCGGCCGAGCGGGCCTCGAGCGACTCGCCGTCGAGCGTCGGCGGATGCCCGAGCTGGCCGAGCTCCGAGGTGTCACGCGAGAAGAGCAGGTCGACGGTCCAGTCGGTGACGAGGCGGAGCTTGCGCTTGAGGCCCGGCATGAGCGCCAGGTGGTAGGAGCGCGCCAGGAACCACGCGGGAAAGCCACGCCACTTGATCCCCATGGTCGAGGCCACCGCCTCGTGGCGGCCCATGTCGACGAAGACGCCGAGCGTCTTGTAAGTGAAGGGCTTCACGCGATCCCCCGCGCCGAGGCTCGCCGCGACGTTGCGGGCCACGAGGCGCCCCTGACGGATCGCGTGCTGGGCCGTCGGGGGGCAGCTCTGACCCTTGCGCGCGGGATCGGGGACGCCGGCCGCGTCGCCGATCGCCCACACGTTGTCGTGGCCGGGCACCCGCATGGTCGCGTCGGCGCGAATGCGGCCCTCCGCGTCGAGCGGCAGGTTCAGCCGGCTCACGGTGGGGTGCGGCCGGACGCCCGCCGTCCAGGCCACCGTGCGGGCGGGGATCGTCTCCCCGGAGGAGAGGGTGATGGAGCGCTCGGTGAGCGCGCTCACCGTGGTGCTGGTGCGGATCTCGATGCCGCGTCCGCGCAGCTCGCGCACGGAGAAGTCAGACAGGCTCTCCCCCACCTCGGGCATGACCCGGTCGCGCGCCTCCACGAGCACCCAGCGCATGCCCTGGGTGCGGCAGCGGGGATAGAGGTCCATGACGTCGGCCATGAAGTCCTGCAGCTCGGCGAGGCCCTCGACCCCCGCGTAGCCCGCCCCGACGAACACGAAGGTCAGGTACTCCTCGCGGGCGGAGGGATCCTCGAGCGTCTCGGCACGCTCGAGGTTGGAGAGGACGCGGTTGCGCAGCGCGATCGCCTCCGACAGGGTCTTGAAGCCGATCGCGTGCTCGACGAGCCCCGGGATGGGGAACGTTCGCGAGACCGATCCGAGCGCCACGATGAGCTGGTCGTAGGGGAGCTCCTCGGCGTGGCCCGCGAAGCTCTGGACCTGGATGCACCCCCGCTCCGGCGTCGCGCCCGTGACCGTGCCGAGCCGCAGATCGGTGGTGGAGAGCTCCTCGCGCAGGGGGACGACGACGTGACGGGGCTCGAGCGTCCCCGCCGCCGCGCCGGGGAGCAGCGGGGTGTAGAGGAAGAAGTTGACGTCGTTGACCAGCGTCACTCGCGCCGAGTGCGGCGGCAGCACCCGCTCGAGCGTCCGTGCGGCGTAGTAGCCGCCGAATCCTCCGCCGGCGATGACGATGTTCCAGGCCATGAGCGCGGCACCCTACCGAGGCCGCTCCCCCGCACCTCGAGCCGGCGGGGGCATGGGTGGACGGATGTACTAGGGCGGGGGCCGCGACCTCCCCCATGCGTCCAAGACCGCTCTCAAAGGTCAATCCGCGGGCGATCTTGGTGTTCGACAGCGGAGTTTCCCACCCCGCACCTCAGGAGGAGCACCATGAAGATCAACCCGCACCGCACCGTCGCCCTCGCCGGCGCCCTCGCGCTCGCCCTGCCCGGTGCCGCCATGGCCAAGGGCGATCACGGCCAGGGTCACGGCAAGGCGAACGGCCACGCCCAGAGCCCCGCCCACGGCCACGCGAACGCTCATCGTGGCAAGAAGGCTAAGCGCAACCTGAACTTCCACGGCACCGTGGTGAGCGTCGACTCGACGACCATGACGGCCGTCGTGCACGTCACGCGCGGCAACCGCGGCGCCCGCGACCTCGTCGGGCAGGACGTCACCGTCGACGCCTCCAAGGCCCGCACCGACGTGGCCGACGTCAACAAGGACGGCGCGACCGACCTCAAGGACGTCGCCGTCGGCGATGTCGTCGTGGTGCAGGTCAAGCTCGCCAAGGGCGCGACCGCCTCGCAGCCGCTCCCCGCGCGCCACATCACGGACGAGACCTCCCCGGAGCAGGCCGACGCGGCCGACGCCCCGGAGAGCTCGGACTCCGTCCCGACCGCGAGCAGCCCCTCCGCGGGCTGAACCGCCGGCGCGGCGGCACGCCGCCGCGCTCCCCGTTTCGCATGCGCAGCGCCGGGCTGAGACGAGCCCGGCGCTTCGTCGTCTCTCAGCCGAAGGTGATCACGCTGCGGATCCCTTCCTGGGCCTCCATGAGCTCAAAGCCCCGGTTGACCTCCTCGAGCGAGATCCGGTACGAGAGGAACGCATCGACGTCGATGTCGCCGGCCAGGTAGCGCTCGACGAGCTGGGGCACCTGGTCGCGCCCCTTGACCCCGCCGAAGGAGGAGCCGGCGATGCGGCGGCCGGTGATGAGAAAGCGCGGCACGACCTCGAGCGTCTCGCCCCTGCCGGCCACTCCGCACACGGTGCACAGCCCCCAGCCCATGCGCGCGGCCTCGACGGCCTGGCGCATGACCGCCACGATCCCGGTGGCCTCGAAGGTGTAGTCGGCGCCGAATCCGCCGGTCATCTCGAGGATCCGAGCGACGGTGTCGGGGGCGCCGATCAGCGTGTCCGTCGCGCCCTGACCCCGCGCGAGCGCGAGCCGCTCCTCCGAGAGATCGACGCACACGATCCGCTCTGCGCCCTGCAGGCGGCAACCCGCCACCGCGCCGAGTCCCACCATCCCCGCGCCGAAGACCACGCACGTCGATCCGGACTCCACCCGGGCGGTGTACATCGCCGCGCCGAGGCCGGTGGAGAGGCCGCACGCGAAGAGGCAGGCGCGGTCGAGCGGGGCCTCGGGCGAGACCTTCGCGAGCGCGATCTCCGGCATCACCGTGTACTCGGCGAACGTCGAGGTGCCCATGAAGTGGCGGATGGGCTCGCGGTCTCGGCTGAGCCGGGTGCTGCCGTCGGGGAGGAGGCCCTGGTTCTGCTGCTCGCGGATGGCGAGGCAGAGGTTGGTCTTGGGGGACCGGCAGTGGATGCATTCACGGCACTGCGGGGAGAAGAGCGTGATCACGTGGTCGCCGGGAGTGAGCGAAGAGACGCCCTCTCCGACGCGCTCGACCACCCCCGCGCCCTCGTGGCCGAGGACGGTCGGTGCGTAGCCCGAGGGGTCGGCGCCCGAGGCCGTGTAGAGGTCGGTGTGGCAGACCCCGCAGGCCTCGAGGCGCACGAGCACCTCCCCGGCGCGCGGCTCGGCCAGGTCGATTTCCTGCACCTCGAGGGGCGCTCCGAACTCCTCGAGCACCGCGGCACGGATCTTCATGGAGCGGATCGTATGAGCTCGAGCAGCAGCGCCGCCCACTCCCCCGCCTCACGCCGCGCCCGCTCGCGCAGGCCGTGGGGCGCGAACGCCGCAGCGACCTCGTCGACCTCCTCGCGCAGCAGGCCGCTGAGGATCAGCCGCTCGGGCGGCGGCGAGCCCAGGCGCTCGGCGTAGGTGAGCAGCAGGGGGCGCAGCAGGTTCGCGGCCACCGTGGGCGCGCCCGGCATGACGTCCCGGCGCAGGTCGCCGGCCCGCGCCTCGAGCGCCACCGCGTTGGCCGCCGCGTTGGCGCGAGTCGCCTCCACGCTCAGGCCGTCGAAGTCGATCGCCACCACGGACTCCCACCCGAGCTTCGCCGCCGCGATCGCGAGCACGCCCGAGCCGCAGCCCACGTCGAGGAAGGCGCCGCGTGGCTCGAGCTCGAGCATGAGCTCGAGGCACAGACGCGTCGTCGCGTGCGCCCCCGTACCGAAGGCCTGCGCGGGATCGATGACCACGTCGAGCATCCCCGAGCCCGCTCCGGGCGCCGGCGACCACGGCGGTCGCACGTACAGTCGCTCGCCGAGCTCGATTGGCCGGTGGAAGTCCTTCCAGCGCTCCGCCCAATCGTCGGCGATCTCGCGCGTGCTCACCTCCACGAGCGCCTCGCCCGTCGCGGCCTTCAGATCGGGCAGCGCGGGCAGCTCGCCCGGAGCCCCGTAGACCGCGTACTCCACCGTCTCGCCGAGGTCGGTCTCCTCCACCCCGCCCGGGGCGAGGGGCAGGAGCTCGGCGAGCGCCAGCTCCGCGTCAGCGCGGCGCACGCGCACCGCGAGGCGGATCATCGCCGGCTCAGCCCCCGAGAACGCGCTTGAGCTTGGAGAAGACGCCGGCGTCCTCGCGGACGTTCTCCTCCGTGATCGAGTCGGCCAGGCGCTCGAGCAGATCGCGCTGCTCCCGGCTCAGCCGCCGCGGGATCTGGACGTTGACCATCACGCGCAGGTCGCCGCGGCGCCCGCCGCGCAGGGAGGGCATGCCTCCTCCGCGCACGACGATCGTCTCGTGCGGCTGCGTTCCCGCCGCCACCTCGATCGGTGCGGGCTCGCCGTCGAGCGTGGGCACCGCGAAGGAGCCGCCGAGCGCGGCGAGCGGCGCGGGGACGTCGAGCACGGTCACGAGGTCGTTGCCATCGCGCACGAACCGCGGGTCCTCGCGCACGCGCACGAGGACGTAGAGATCGCCGGGCGGGCCGCCCTGCTCCCCGGCGTGGCCGTGGCCCGTGAGCCGGATGCGCTGCCCCTCGGAGATGCCCGCGGGCACGTCGACCTCGACCCTCCGGCGCGTCGCCGTGCGTCCGCGGCCCTGGCACTCACGGCACGGCTGGCGCGGTATGCGCCCGTCGCCGCCGCATGCGTCGCACGCCGCCGCCCGCACCACCTGCCCGAACGGGGTGCGGCTAACCGCGCGCACCTGACCCTGGCCACGACAGCGCGCACAGGTCTCGATCGGCGTGCCGGGCTCGGCGCCGTTGCCGTGGCAGTGCTCGCAGCGCACCACGGCGTCGTAGGCGACTTCGGTGCGGGCGCCGCGCGCCGCTTCGGCCAGGCCGATTGCCACCGTGACCGCGACGTCGCCGCCCTGCGCCGGGCCGGCACGGCCACCGCCGAACAGACCGCCGAACCCTCCTCCACCGCCTCCTCCACCGCCGCCTCCGCCGAAGAACGCGTCGAAGATGTCGCCGAAGGATCCGAAGGTGTCGAAGCTCGGCGCGTAGCCGCCCGAGCGCAGCCCGTCCTCGCCGTAGCGGTCGTAGATCGAGCGCCGGTCGGAGTCCGAGAGCACCTCGTAGGCCTCCGCGGCCTTCTTGAAGCGCTGCTCGGCCGCCGGGTCGGGGTTGACGTCGGGGTGCAGCTCACGCGCCACGCGCCGGAACGCCTTCTTGATCTGGGCGTCGTCGGCGTCGCGCCCGACTCCGAGCAGCTCGTAGTAGTCCTGGGGCATCGCGCTCATCAGGACTCGGCGTAGACGTCCTCGACGAAGCGCGAGAGCTCCCACGCCGCCTCGCGCACGGAGCGGATCGCGCCCTCGTAGTCCATCCGCACCGGTCCGATCAGCGACACCGTGCCCAGTCGCCGGGCCGGGAGCCCGTAGCTCGCCGCCACCAGCGCGAACGGATGGAGCGCCGGGCTCTCGTTCTCGTGCCCGATCCGGACGTAGACGTCTGACTGGGTGAGCGCCGCCCGCAGCACCTCGAGCAGGGAGCGGCGGCGCTCGAGCATGAGCATGATCTCCCCGAGCTGGGAGACGTCCTGGATCCGGTGCTCGGAGAGCAACCGCGCCGCCCCGTCGACGTAGAGCGAGTCCTCCGCGGTCTCGGCGAGCTCGGTGAACGCGGGCGCGAGGCCGGCGAGGAAGGCGCGCTCGGTGGCGGAGAGGGCCGGGTCGGCCAGGCGCTTGGCCAGCATGCGCGCCCCGAGGCCGATGCCCACGAGCCGCTCGTTCAGGTAGCTCGCGGCCCAATCGGCGAGGCCGGAGTCGACCGGGCGCTCGGAGGTGAACACCCGCTTGGTCACGCCGCCCGTCGAGGTGATGATTACCACCATCAGCACCTGCGGCTGGAGGACGAGCACCTCTACGTGGCGGATCGTCGCGGTGTCGATCGGCGGCGCGGAGACCACCGCGAGCAGGTCGGTCACCTGCGAGAGCGCCTCGGTGGTGAGGCGCATGGCCTCGTCGACCTCGAGGCGAGCGAGCGAGAGCGAGAGCCGCGAGCCGCCCTCGCCGCCGCGGATGAGCGGCTCGGGCGCCAGGTGGTCGACGAACCAGCGGTAGCCGGCATCGGTCGGGACGCGTCCCGCGGAGGTGTGCGGATGCGCGAGCAGTCCGTGCTCCTCGAGCAGCGCGAGCTCGTTGCGGATCGTCGAAGGGGCCCACTCGAAATCCGCCGCGAGGGACTTCGAGCCCACGGGCAGGCCGCCGGAGAGGTGCTCCTGGACGACCTTGTGGAGGATGACCTCTTGGCGCGGGCTCAGCATGGCTCCGGGCCATTCTAGGCCGCGCGGTGGGCGCCCCGGCGCGGACGGCGGCGCCGGCGGATGCCCGCCGGGCGGGGCCTACTCCTCGAGCTCGGCGCGCGCGCCGCGGATGATGCGGTTCTCGCCCTGCGCGGCCTCGGACTCGACCACGGTGCGCCCTCCCTCGGCCGAGACCACGGTGCCGTGGATCGAGATCTCCTGCTCGGGTAGCCCCATCCCGCGAAACTGCACCGAGAGGCGCTTGAGCTTCTCGGGGCCTCCCGCCGCCTCGGTGTGGGCACGCGCCACCTGGGCCATCGTCCACAGCCCGTGGAGGATCCGGCCGGGGAGGCCCACCTGACGGGCGAACTCCTCGTCGATGTGGATCGGGTTGAAGTCGCTCGAGGCCCCCGCGTAGCGGTAGGTGACGTAGCGGTCGGGAAGGACCTGGAGCTCGATCTCGTCGCCCTCGTTCACGGGCTCACCCCTCGCACGATGTTGGTCCAGGTCCCGGTGCAGACGGTCTCCTCGAGCGCGTTGCGCGACACCGACTCGAAGACGTAGAAGCCCATGCTGCCGCGGCTCGAGATGTCCTTGACGCTCACGGTGGTCTCGATCTCGTCGCCCGCGACGACGGGCGCCTCCCAGGCGAACTCCTGGGAGCCGTGGAGCATCATCGCGAAGTTGATCCCCACCTCAGGGTCGAAGATCGCCGGCGCGACCGCCGGGCCGGAGTAGACGACGGCGAACATCGGCGGCGCGACCAGGTCGGCGTAGCCGGCCGCGCGGGCGGCCTCGGGATCGAGGTGAAGCGGGTCGGTCTCGCCCACCGCATGGGCGTACTCGCGCACCTTCTCGCGCCCCACGGCGTAGAGGAACGGCGGGTAGGTCTTGCCCACGGCGGCGGCGTTCAGCGGCACTGCGCGGGCAGACTAGATGATTACGGGGACGGTTCCCCCGTCGACCGACCACGCCGCACCGGCCACGTCGCTCGCACGCTCGGAGCACAGGAAGGCGATCACCGCGGCGACCTCCTCGGGAGTGCCGAAACGCCCGAGCGGCGGCTTGGCGCCGGCGGTGGCCAGCGCCTCCTCGCGCGTGACGCCCTGCGCGACAGCGACCTGGTCGGCGAGGCCACCTTCGCCCGTCCAGAGCTCCGAGTCGACCACGCCCGGCGCCACGGCGTTGACGAGCACCCCGCGGGCCGCGTAGGCGTCGGCGTAGGCGCGCGAGAGCGAGAGCTCGGCCGCCTTGGAGACCGAGTAGGCCGCGTTGGTGAGCGACGGGCGCTTGCCCGAGGAGGAGCTCACGTTGACGATCCGACCCCACCCGCGCTCGGCCATCGCGGGCGCGGCGGCGCGCATGAGGCGCATGGGCGCCATCACGTGCAGCTCCCACTGGGCCTGCCACTCCTCGTCGCCAAGCTCCTCGAGCGGGCGGAGGTACGAGGTGCCGGCGTTGTTGACGAGCACGTCGAGCGGGCCGGTGGCCGCGAGGAGCCGCTCCGGCGCGTCGCGATCGGTGATGTCGAGGGCGAGGTGTCCGGCCGCGCCGCAGCTCTCTGCCGCGCGGGCGAGCTCTTCCTCACCGCGCGCGGTGAGGAAGACCCGCGCCCCCTCCTCGACAAGGATGCGCGCGGTGGCCAGCCCGATGCCGCGGCTCGCGCCGGTGAGGAGGCAGGTGCGCTCGCGCAGGCCGAGGTCCATGCGCGCCGCATCATGACCGGACTCCGCCCCTACCGCCCCTCCCCCAGCTCCAGCACCGCCAGGAACGCCTCCTGGGGCACCTCTATCCGCCCCACCTGCTTCATCCGCCGCTTGCCCGCCTTCTGCTTCTCGAGCAGCTTGCGCTTGCGCGAGATGTCGCCGCCGTAGCACTTGGCGATCACGTCCTTGCGGTAGGCCTTCACCGTTTCCCGGGCGATCACGTGGGAGCCGATCGCCGCCTGGATCGGCACGTCGTACTGCTGGCGCGGGATCTTGGCGCGGAGCTTCTCGGTCAGGGTGCGGCCCGCCTCGTAGGCCTTCTCGCGGTGGACGATCATCGAGAGAGCGTCGACGGGATCACCGGCGAGCAGGACGTCGAGCTTGACCATGTCTGACTCTCGCAGGCCGGCGACCTCGTAGTCGAGCGAGGCGTAGCCCCGCGTGCGCGACTTGAGCTGGTCGAAGAAGTCGAGCACGATCTCGGCCAGCGGGAGGTCGTAGGTGAGCTGCACCCGGTCGGCGGAGAGGAAGTGCATCCCCTTGTGGGCTCCGCGCCGGTCCTGGCAGAGCTCCATGATCACCCCGATGTACTCCTTGGGCGTGAGGATCGAAGCGGTGATGTAGGGCTCGCGGACCAGCGCGATCGTGTTCGGATCGGGCATGTCGGTCGGGTTGTGCACCGCGACGAGCTCCCCGCTCTGGAGCGTGACCTCGAACTCGACCGAGGGCATCGTCGTGAGCAGCTCGAGGTCGTACTCGCGCTCGAGGCGCTCGCGCACGATGTCCATGTGCAGCAGACCGAGGAACCCGCAGCGGAAGCCGAAGCCGAGCGCGTCGGAGGTCTCGGGCTCCCACGCCAGCGCCGCGTCGTTCAGCGTGAGCTTCTCGAGCGCGTCGCGCAGATCGGAGTAGTCGTCGGAGTCGATCGGGAAGAGGCCGCAGAAGACCATCGGCTTGACGTCGCGGTAGCCGGGCAGCGGCTCGCTCGCCGGCCGGGCCTTCGTGGTCAGGGTGTCGCCCACCCGCAGCCGGGTGACGTCCTTGATGCCGGTGATGAGAAAACCGACCTCCCCGGCGGTGAGGCTCTGCGTGGAGGTCATCTGGGGACCGAAGAAGCCGATGTCGTCGATCTCGGCCTCCGTCCCCGCCTGCATGGCGCGAATCGCCTCCCCCTTGGTGAAGGTGCCCTCCATCACGCGGATGTAGGCGATGACGCCGCGGTAGGAGTCGAACTCGGAGTCGAAGATGAGCGCGCGCGTCGGCGCGTCGGGGTCGCCGCCCGGCGGGGGCACCTTGGCGATCAGCTCATCGAGGACGGCGGTCACCCCCTCCCCCGTCTTGGCCGAGATGCGGCGCACCTCCTCGGCAGGCTCCCCGAGCAGCTCGGCGATCTCCCCCGCGACCCGCTCGGGCTCGGCGCCCGGGAGGTCGATCTTGTTCAGGCACGGGATGAGCTCGAGCCCCGACTCGACCGCGAGGTAGGTGTTGGCCAGGGTCTGGGCCTCGACGCCCTGGGAGGCGTCGACCACGAGCAGCGCGCCCTCGCACGCCGCGAGCGAGCGCGATACCTCGTAGGTGAAGTCGACGTGGCCGGGGGTGTCGATGAGCTGGAGCTGGTAGGGCTCCTCGCTGCCCTCCGGCGTGTAGAGGACGCGCACGGCCTGCGCCTTGATCGTGATCCCGCGCTCGCGCTCGAGATCCATCGAGTCGAGCAGCTGGGCGCGCATCGCGCGCGACTCCACCGTGTGGGTGAGCTCGAGGATGCGGTCGGCGAGCGTCGACTTCCCGTGGTCGATGTGGGCGATGATCGAGAAGTTGCGGATCCGGGACGGGTCGGTCATGGGAGCCGCACAGGGTAGGAGGCCGCCGGCGGGCCTCCCGCCTAGCGGCGCAGTTGCCCGGCGATCAGCGTGCGGATCTGGGTCGCCTCGGGGATCCGCAGCGCGAGGACCGCGCCGCAGTAGATCGCGACGCCGAGCACGAGCGCGACGCCGACCGCGACGAGCTGGGCGAGCAAGGTGCGCCCGAGCGCCGTGTCGAGCACGCTCCAGGCGCCGTAGGCGGCGCCGCCGAGCGCGGCCGAGGCCAGCGTCATCTGGCCGAGGGCCAGCGCGCTCCGCGCCCCTTCGAGCGGGCCGAGCCGGCGCCGCAGCGCCCACGCCTGCCCGACGGTCATGCCGAGGCTCGCCACGGCGGTGCCGATCACGAGCCCGGCGATCCCCAGCGGCTTGTAGAGCAGGAGCGAGAGGGCGGCGTTGAGGATCAGGTTGGCCGCCGCGAGCACGGTCGGTGTCCACGGGCGCTGCAGGGAGAAGAAGGTGCGGGTGAGAAGCAGGTTCGCCCCCGCGAAGGGCAGGGAGAACGAGAACCAGAAGAGCGCGATCGCCACCTCGTGCGTCGAGCTCGCCCCGAAGGCACCCCGTTGATAGACGAGACGGACGATCGGCGTGGCCAGCGCGAGGGTGAACGCCGCGGCGGGCAGCAGCAGGAGGAAGATCTGGCGCACCCCGGAGGCCATCGTCGCGCGCAGCTCGGCGGTCTCGCCGCGCGCGGCGAGGCGGCTGAGCGCCGGAAAGAGCACGGTGGCCAGGGCGACGGAGAACATCCCCTGGGGAAGCATGTAGATGCGAAACGCCGCGTCGATGGCGCGCGGCGCCTGATCGGAGACCAGCGAGCCGAGCGAGGAGTTGATGAGCAGGTCGAAGTTGATGACCCCGAGCCCGATCGTCACCGGCAGCATGAGACGGAGCACCTGGCGGATGCGGGGGTCGCGCCAGTCGAAGGCCGGCGCGAGGCGAAACCCGTAGCGCCTCAGCACCGGCAGGGCGATCCCGAACTGCGCAAGCGTCCCGATCAGCACGCCGATCGCGTAGGCGTAGAGCTGATCGGGTCCCGAGAAGAGCGGGCGCAGGAGGACGAGCGCGACGATGATCAGCGCGTTCCAGAGCAGCGGCGCGAGCGCGGGGATCGAGAAGTGCTCGAAGGAGTTGAGCATCCCGGTGACTAGCCCGTTCAGCCCGAGCAGCACGACGATCGGGAAGAGCACGCGCGAGAGCCCGACGGTGAGCGCGTCGAGGCCGGGAGTGAACTTGTCTCCCGTGAACAGCGGCATGACCACGCCGGCGCCGATGATGAAGAGGGCGGTCAGGGCACCGAGCGCCGCGAGGATGAGAAAGAACAGCGTCGAGGCGAGGCGAAAGGCCTCCTTGCGCTTGTTCTGCTCGAGGAGCTCGGTGAACACGGGAACGAAGGCGGCGGAGAGCGCGGCGTCGGCGACCAGCGAGCGCACGAGGTTCGGCACCTGGAAGGCGAGGGTGAAGGCCGAGAACGGGCCGCCCGTGCCGAAGTAGCTCGAGGCCACGACTTCGCGGATGAGCCCGGCGATGCGCGAGAGCCCCGTGGCCACGGAGAAGATCGCCGTGTTGAGCGCGAGCCGGCGCGACCGCGGAGGGGCTCCGGCCGAGGGCTCGACGGCGTTCTCGTCGACGGGCTCGGCGAGTATTCGGTCGGGCACGCCTCCGCTATAGTACGGCCCTCGCCGCGGCCCGATCCGCGGCGTTCTCGCGTCATGGCCAACATCCACTCGCAGAAGAAGCGGATCCTCCGCACCGAGCGCGAGCGGCTCGAGAATCGCCGCTACACCTCGAAGGTCAAGACGAGCTTCCGGCGCCTCGAGGCTGCCGCGGCGGCCGGCGAGGACGAAGCGCTGGCCACGGAGCACCGCGAGCTCGTCTCGACGATCGACAAGGCCGTCAAGCGCGGGGCCATGCACCGCAATACGGGCGCGCGCAAGAAGTCGCGCGCCGCCCGCCTGCGCGCCGCCGGCTGAGGCGAGCGACGACGCGGTACGCCCGGCGCGCCGTGCTCTCAGCGCAGGCCGCGCGGCACGGAGCGCAGGTCGGGGAGCGGTCGCGGGCGCAGCCGCCCGTAGCCGAAGGCGCCCGCGAGCAGCCCGAGCCCCACCACCAAGAATGAGCCGACCCGATAGACGGAGTCGAGCGTCGCCAGGTCCACGAGGAAGACCTTGGCGATCGCGAGCAAGAGGAGCGCGAGCGCACCCCGGCGTAGGTCGCGCACGTCTCGGCGCAGGCCGATGAGCAGGCCGGCCACGCCGGCGAGCGCCCACAAGATGCTGAGCGCCACCTGCGCCGCCTGGTGGACGCCGAGATCGGGGGACGAGGCCGGGACCTCGGCGGGCAACGACGCGGCCGCCGGGACGAACGCGCTCACCACCACGACCGAGGCGAGCCACAGGGCGCTCAGACCGGCGAGGGCGGTGAGGCGGCGCCGCCAATCCGTTTCCGGCTCGCCGACCCGGGCGCATGACGCCGCGGCGCCGGTGAGAAGCGCCAGCACGAGCGCGCTCGCGACGACGTCCGGCAGGCCGATCGAGAGGGAGCCCGGCGGGGCGTCGAAGGCGAGCACGTGAGCGAGGGCCAGTGCGAGGAAGGCCAGCGCCCCGCTACGGGCCACGAGGTCCCCGGCGCGCCGGGCGAGCTCGACGAGGGCGAGTGCGCCCACCGCCCAGGCGGCGCCGAGTGCCGGTCCGTCGAGGAGCACCGCCGCCGCGTACCCGAGCAGCGCGAGCCCGGCGGCTCCGAGGACCTGGCGGGACGTGGGGCTCTCGCCCACCGGGCTCTGCAGCCGGGCGAGCGCGAAGCAGCCGGCGACGAGCGCGCCGAGCCCCGCGGCCGCGGCCAGAGAGCTGACCGGCGCGCCGAATGCCGATGCAGGCGGCGCCTCGACCGACAGGACGTGGAGGCCCGCGAGCCCGAGGTAGGCGAGGGCGGCCGCGTCGGCCAGCGGGTCCCCGCGGCGGCGCGCGAGCTTGGCGAGCGCCACGGCCTCCCCGGTCCAGGCGAGGACGAGGGCGGGGCCGTCGAGGAGCCCGGCCATGAGGTAGGCCACGAGGGCCAGGCCGAGGGCGTCCAGAGCGATCAACCACCCGCGGCGACCGTCGCCGGACAGCCGCGCCGAGGTCAGGCACGCCGCGGCCAGCGCGCCCAGCGCGAGCAGGCCGCCGGCGCTTGCACCGTCGCCGCCCTGGAGCGCCGCGGGCGGTACGTCTGAGACGAGCACGTTGAGAAGGGCGAAGGCGACGTGAGCGCCAAGGCCGAGCCCGGTCAGCGCCTGGTCGGCCCGGCGCCGGGTGCGACGCAGCAGCCCGGCGAACGCCACTCCTCCGAGCGCCCAGCCGATGGACTGCGCCGGTCCGTGCGCCGTCAGCCCGAATCCCACGTCGGCGAGGATCACGCCGAGGGTCAGCGCGAGCAGCCGGATCGCGGCCGAGATCCGCTGGGTCCGACGAGTTAGGAGTCCCACCGCGAGGTGGGCGGCCGCGAGAGTCCAGACCCACGCCTGCGCGAGCAACCCGCTCTGCGGCCCCACGAGCGCGAACCAGCCCGCGAGCGCGAGCACGAAGGCGTTCAGCGTGAGCAGGAAGGCCGAGGAGGCGCGCAGCGCGGCGCTCGGGACTCGCAGCTCGAAGCCGATCGCGGCGCCGACGCCGAGCGCACCGAAGAGCGTGAGGACCGCGAGGGTGGGGACGCTCCCGTGGCGCCCGAGCGCCCACGGCACCCACTCCACGGCGCTGAGGAAGAAGACCGCGAAGCCGAGCCAGTTCCACTTCTGCCAGAGGAGCACCGCCACGGCCGAGACGCCGGCGGCGAAGAGCAGGGCGAGCACGCCGAGACTCGACGGGGCGGAGAGGACCGCCGGCGCGGCCAGGGCGCCGACGATGCCGAGCGCCCCGATCGGCCGCGCCTCCCAGCGGATGGCGAGCGCCGTGGCGCTCGCGCCCACGGCGAGCGCAAGCGCCAGGCCGGGAGCCAGCCCGAGCACGCCGTAGACCTCCGTGGAGACCACGAGGGTCATGAACGCGGCGGCGAGCGCGGTGCCTACCACCACGAGCGCCGCCTCGGTCCGGCCGCGCCGCTCGTGGAGCCAGACTCCGAGGGCGAGCATGACGAGCGAGCCCGCGGCGGCCAGAGCGCAGCGCAGCTCGTACCCGATCCAGCCTCGGGAGAAGGCGAGGGCAAAGAAGAGGACGAGGCCGACGAGCACCGCCGCGCCTCCGACCCAGGCGAGGATGCGACCCCCGAGGAGGTCCTCGAGCGCCCGGCCGGGCGGTTCGGCCGGCGCGGCTCGCGGGACGCTTCGGGTCGGCTCCGGGGCGTCGGGCGCCGGCGGGACCGGGCGCGGGAGCGGCGGCGGGGTCGAGGAACCGGCAGGAACCGCGGGACTCGCCTGGGTCGGACGAGCCGGCCGGGGCCTGGGCGCGGGGCGTCGGATGGTCTTCTGCCGGCGGAGCGCGCCGGTGCGCTCGACTCGAGCGCAGCTTCCCTCGTTCGCCGGCACGGAAGGCCCCCGCGCTTCGACGGCCGCGATCCTCCGGGCGAGCTCGGCCGACGTGCTCTCGAGCTCGGTGAGGCGGCTCTGCGTGTCCATGCGATTCCTTCTCTCTCGTTCTCTGCTGACCGCTGGTAGACAACACGGTAACACTTCATCGACCGTCGGTCAACAAACGCGGTAGTGTTCCGGCATGTCGCCCGCGGCCTTCACCCGACTCGACGTCGAGGAGCGTCGCCGCCGGCTCCTCGAGCTGGGCGCCGAGCTCTTCACCCGGAACGCGTACAACGAGCTCTCGATGGCGCAGATCGCGCGGGAAGCCGGGATCTCCAAAGCCCTGCTCTACCACTACTTCTCGAGCAAGCAGGAGTTCTTCCTGGCCACGATCGGCCAGGCGGCCGCCGAGCTGCGCGACCGCACCGAGCCCGACCCGTCCCTTCCTCCGCTCGAGCAGCTGCGCGGAAGTCTCGACGCTTTCCTGGCCTTGATCGAGGAACGCTCGCTCGCCTACCGCAAGCTCATGGAGACAGCCTCGACCGTGCCCGAGGTGCGCGACCTCGTCGGCCAGGTCCGCCGGTTTACCGCCGGCCGCATCCTCGAAGGGCTGCTTCCGGGCGGCGAGCCGCCCCCCACGGCCCGGGCGGCCGTCGGGGCGTGGCTGTGGTTCATGGACGGGGCGTGCCTCGACTGGCTCGAGCACGGGGACTTCGACCGCCACGAGCTCGTGGACTTGCTGCTCGGCACGCTGCTGGGCTCGCTCGCCGCCGCCACCGGAGCGCCCGTCACCTCCGGCCCCGCGCCGCCGCCGGCCGAGTAGGCGCCTTTGCTCAGGCGGCGATGCGCCGGATCGCCGCGAGTGCCAGCGTGTCCTCTCCCAGAGCGCCGGTGCTCCCACCGCGGGAGGCGAGCTCGAGGTCGGCGAGCGCCTCGATGGCGCGCCGTAGGCCGTCGGCGTCCGAGCGCTGAGCGTCGGCGAGCAGCCGATCGGCCGCCCGGGGAGGCATGCGCAGCGAGCGCTTCACCTGGGCGACCGGCTCGCCGGCCTCCAGGCGACCGAGGGCCTCGTGCCCGGCGCGCAGCCGCCGCGTCATCGTGAAGAGCAGGCCGGTGAGGCGCTCGCCCTGCGCGCGGAGCTCGAGGTAGGCGCGCATCGCCGAGGAGGCGTCACGGGCGAGCAGCGCGTCGGCCAGCGCCCAGGCGCGCCGCTCGGAGGAGCCCGCGGCGAGCTCCTCGATGTCCTCGGCTTCGAGTCGCGCGCCGGCGGGCAACGCGATCGCGAGTTTCTCGAGCTCGCGCAACAGCCGCTGCTGGCGCTCTCCCACCCGGCTCAGCAGCGCCTTCGCCGCCGCCAGAGACAGCACGAGGCCCAGCTCCTCGCCCCGCTGCTGCACCCACTTCGGCAGCTCCCACGTCTTGACGGTGGTCTCGGCGCGCACGTCGCCACCGGCCGCCTGAACCGCCTTGGCCAACCCCGCCGGAACCGCGAGCCGGCCGTCTTCGCGCGCGAAGAACGCCACCGTCGTCTCGGGATCGAGGCCGCGCAGCGCCCGCAGGACCGGCTCGATCTCTGCGTCCTTCCACCGCTCGACTCCGTCGACGATGACAAACCGGCGCCCGAGCGCAAACGTCATCGCGCTCAGCGCCGACGCAACCGCTTCCGCTGACGCGCCCTCCCCCTCGAGAATCTCGACGCCATGGGCTCCACTCGTGCGCTCGGCCAGTGCACGCAGGCGCGCGCGCCGCTCGGCGACCCGACCGTGATCATCGCCGTGGATGAGGTAGGCGGGCTTCAGCTCGGCCACGACGCCCGAGTGTAGGTAGCCAGGAAGACGGCTCAGGCATGGGTCGAGACCCGCATCCGCCCGTCCTTCACCGTGAGGCGTACCGTCCCGTCGCGATCGGTGCGAAAGAGGTAGGGCACCGAGCGCAGCGCGCCGAGCGCCTGGGCGGTCGGGTGCCCGTAGGAGTTGTGGCGCCCGACCTCGATCACGGCCACCTGCGGTTTCAACCGCTGCACGAGGTCGGGGAGGCCCGGATCGGCACTGCCGTGATGGGCCACCTTGAGGACGTCGACGGCCGGGAGCTCGAGCGGGGAGGTCACGTCGGACTCGGCGTCGGCCGGGAGGAGCAGCCGCAGCCCCGGCGCCTGGACCTCGGCCACGATCGCGCGCTGGTTCGGGTCCTCTCCGGCGTGGGCGGCGAAGGGCTCCGCGCGCGGCCACAGGACGTCGAGCTCGAGGGTACCCGCGCGCAGCGCCTGGCCGGCGTCGGGCGCGAGCGCGCGTACGCGCCGGCGCCGGCCCTCGGCGATCAGGCCAACGTGTTCGGGGCTCGGCGTGCCCTCGCCGCCGTCGAGGAGGACTCCTACCGGATAGGAGCGCAGCACTGCCGCCGCGCCGCCTTCGTGGTCGGCCTGGGCATGCGTGACGACGAGCGCGTCGAGCTTCCGGACGCCGGCGTGCGCAAGTCTCTCCAGGATGGGGCCGCCGGGTGGGCCTGTGTCCACGAGCACGGCATGCCCACCGTCCTGGATGAGCGTTGCGTCGCCCTGGCCGACGTCCAGAAACGAGACGGTGAGCCCGGCGGACGCAGCGGGACGCCCGCCGGGCCACAGAAGCAAGCCGAGGGCGAAGAGGGCCGCCAGCGCGCCGAGCGGACCGCGCGCGCGCCGCACGAGGACCAGCGCGGTGAGCGCGAGGTACACCCCGAGCACCGCAAGCGGACCCGGGAGCGCGACGGGCACGCTGGCGTGCGGCAGCCCGGCGGAGGCATGAGCGAGCCAGCTCAGCGCTGCGAGTGGGTAGGCGCCCACGCCGTTGATGAGCACCGCCGGGGCGAGCGCCACCTGAGCGAGCGCGGAGGAGAGCATCCCGAGCCACATGATCGGGGCCACCACCGGCGCGGCGAGGACGTTGGCGGGCAGGGAGACGAGCGAGAACTGCCCGAAGTGCAGGGCGATGAGTGGCGCGGTGCCGACGGTCGCGGCGACGGTGAGCGAGGTCGCCTCCGCGAGCGCTGCGGGCATCCTCGTGCGCTCCAGCGACTCGCGCAGGCGTGGAGCAAGGAGGACGATCGCCAGCACGGCGGCGAACGAGAGCTGCCAGCCGGGATCGCTCGGCACCCTCGGATTGAGGAGAAGCGTTCCCAGCGCCGCCAGCCCGAGCGCGTACCAGCGTGACGCAGGCCGGCCCGCGAGCGCGGCGGCGACCCCGGCCGCGCCCATGATGCCTGCCCGCTGTATCGGGGGCCCCGCTCCCGCGAGAGGCACGTAGAGCCCGATGAGCGCGAGGAGGACGAGAAGTCGAGCGCGCAGCCCGAGCCCGGCCAAGCGGAGCAGAGGAGCGGCCAGCGCGGCCAGCAGGACGATGTTTTGACCGCTGGCGGCGAGCACGTGGCTCAATCCGGAGGTGCGGAACTCCTGACGAGTCACGTCGCTCAGGCGCTCGTCCTGTCCGAGGACCATCCCGCGGGCCAGAGCGGCTTCCGGGCCGGGCAAGCCGTGCTCGAGGCCGGCTTCGGCTCGGGCGCGGATCGTGTCCACGTAACCCGCGAGCCCACCGCGACGCTCTCCCGACCAGCGTCCCGAGTACACGGAGAGCCGGGCGTGCGCGCCTCGCTGACGCTGATAGTCGTCGCGCGCGGCGAGCGGCGCGAGGCGCCCGTCCACCGCGACGACGGCGCCCGTGGGCGGAGCGGGCCAGCGGACGCGCCGAGGAATGTGCAGGACGACGCGCTCACCGCGCCCCGCACCGTTCTCCAGGCGAGCGAGCGCCGTCGCGTCGAAGCGTCCGGGCCGCGGCTGCTCGAGCAGCACGGCGCGAGCGACGAACGAGGACCCGAGCTCAGGGCGTAGATGCGTGCGATCGAGGGAAGCAAGTCGCTCTCGCGCGCCGACGCCACCCAACAGCGCAAGCGCCGCCGCCAAGAGCATCCATCCGGGCCTGCCGATGAGCGCTCCGAGCACCACGCCGACCGCGAGCGCGAGCTCCGCGGAGAACGGCCCAAGCCCGACTCCCGTGACCAGCGCGGCAAGCGCGAGGTGACGGGGATGAGCGCGAGCGCGTTCCAGCGCCAGGAGGAGCGCCACCCTCACACGGTCACCTTGGCGCGCAGGGCGGCGAGCTTCTTGGGGCCGATGCCGGGGATGCGGTCGAGGTCGGCGATGGACGAGAAGCCACCGTGTTGCTGCCGGTAGAGGACGATCTTCTGGGCCATGCTCGGCCCCACTCCGTCGAGCTGATCGAGCTGCTCCGGCGTGGCTGTGTTCAGGTTGAGCGGCCCGGCGGAAGCGCCCGGCGCCGCCGACGTCCCCGTCGAGTCGGCCGCCCCGACGGTGGCCTGCCCACGACGCGGAACGACGACCTGCGCTCCGTCCGCGGTCTTCGCCGCGAGGTTGACCGCCGAGAGGTCGGCCCCCGGCGTGGCGCCGCCCGCCCGGCGCACCGCGTCCTGCACGCGCGCTCCGGCCGGCAGCCGCACAACGCCGGGCCGGCGCACGGCGCCCGTGACGTCGATGAGAGCGGGACCCCCGCTGCCCCCTCCCCGTATCGCGACGCCCTGACCGCCGCCTCCCGCGGATCCGGGAACCTTGGCCGTCGGGGAAGCACCCGCCGGCGCGCCCGTGTCGTGGCGCAGGTAGCGGGCGCCGAGCAGTCCGATGACGATCGCCGCGACGGCGTAGAGGACGAGCTGCGAGCGCGGGATGTGGTCCATGACGGCCACGCTACGGCCGCTCGCGTTGCGCGTGACCCCCGAAGGGTGACGAATCTCAGCCCGAAGCGTGCCGAAGCACGCGCGCCACCGCATCGGCGGCATCGCGAGCCACGAGGATGCCCTCTCGCGCCCCACCCTCACGATCGAGATCCCACGTTCCCAACCCGATGACCGGCTTTCCCACCTTCAGCGCCAACGCGATCTCCGAGAGCGTCCCCCACTCCCCGCCTACGGCGATCAGCCCGTCCGCGCTGCGCACGACGAGCCCGTTGCGCAGCTCGCCCAGACCGGTCGCGATGGCGATCTCGACCCACGGGTTCGCGGCGCCACGGTCGCGGCCGGGGAGCAGCCCGATCGTTCTACCCCCCGCCTGCCGAGCCCCTCGGCACGCCGCCTGCATCACGCCGCCGAGGCCGCCGCACACGAGGATCGCGCCGGCGCGCGCGAGGCCGGCGCCGACGGCTTCCGCCGCTTCGAGATCCGGCGAGTCCGCAGCGCCCCCGCCGATCACGCCGACGTACGCGGTGGCGGCAGCCTCGCCCACTCTCCCGTGCTCAGCGAACCACGACGTTCACGAGCCGGCCGGGCACGACTACGACCTTCACCACTTCGTGGCCGTCCACGTGGGCGCGCACGTTCGGCGCCGCGCACGCGAGCGCTTCGAGCTCCTCGCGTCCCGCGCTCGAGGGCGCCGGTACCCGGTCACGGACCTTCCCGTTGACCTGGCAGATCAGCTCGAAGAAGTCCGTCTCGAGCAGCGCCGGATCGGCAACGGGCCACGGCTCCTCCCACACCCGGCGTCCGCTCAGGAGCTCGAAGACCTCAGCGCCGCAGTGGGGAGCGAAGGGGAAGATGAGCGAGGCCGCGGTGGCGGTGGCAAAGCGCAGCGCCGGCCCCGAGGCGGAATCGCGCACACGGTAGATCTGGTTCACGAGCTCCATGACCGCGGCGATCGCCGTGTTGAAGGCGAAGCGCCCTTCCAGGTCATGGGTGACCTTCTCGATCGCCCAGTGCGCTTTGCGCACCACTGCGAGGTCCTCGTCGCCCGGATCGCTCGGCGGCTCCATCGGCTCATCCGAGCCGCCGAGCTCCTCGCCCAGGCGCCACAGCCGCGCGAGGAAGCGGTGCACTCCCTCCACGCCCTCGTCCGACCAATCCGCATCTTGGTCCGGGGGACCTATGAAGAGGATGTAGCAGCGAGCGGTATCTGCCCCGTAGCGCTCGACGTAGGCCGACGGGGAGATGACGTTGCCCCGCGACTTGCTCATCTTGGCCCCGTCGCGCGTGATCATCCCCTGCGTGAAGAGCGCGGCGAACGGCTCCTGGACATCGAGCAGACCCATGTCCGCGAGCGCTTTGGTGAAGAAGCGCGCGTACATGAGGTGCAGGATCGCGTGCTCGACTCCGCCGATGTACTGATCGACGGGCATCCAACCTCGCAGGGTCGAGCGCTCCCAGGCGGCATGGTCGTTGCGCGCGTCGCCGTAGCGCAGGAAGTACCACGAGGAGTCGACGAAAGTGTCCATCGTGTCGGTCTCGCGCCGAGCGCCGCCTCCGCAAGCCGGACAGCGAACGTTCACCCAGCTCTCGGCGGCGGCCAGCGGCGAGCGGCCGCGCGGGGCGTAGTCCTCCACCTCGGGCAGCTCGACGGGCAGGTCTTCCTCGGGGACGGGCACCGTGCCGCAGCGCTCGCAGTAGACGATCGGAATCGGGCATCCCCAGTAGCGCTGGCGAGAGACGAGCCAGTCACGCAGGCGGTAGTTCACCGAGGAGTGGCCCTTGCCCTCGCGGTCGAGCCAGTCGACGATCTTCTCGAGCGCGTCGCGGTTGTGCATCCCGTCGAAGTCGGGATGGGAGTTGACGAGCGGCCCGTCGCCGGGGTAGGGCAGCGCTTCGCCTCCGCCGATCACGCGACGGATCGGCAGACCGTAGGTCGAGGCGAAGGCGTGGTCGCGCTCGTCGTGTCCGGGGACGGCCATGATCGCCCCGGTGCCGTAGTCCATGAGGACGTAGTCCGCCACCCAGATCGGGATCTCCTCGCCGTTGACCGGGTTGGTGACCGTGCGCCCGAGACGAACGCCCGTCTTCTCCCGCTCCCCGGCGCCGCGCTCCTCGGAGCTCTCGCCCAGCGCGCGGGTCACGTAGTCGTGGACCTCCTGCTCGTGCTCGGTTCCCTCCGCGAGGCGGAAGACGTCGGGATGCTCGGGAGCCATGACAAAGAAGGTCGCCCCGAACAGCGTGTCGGGCCGGGTGGTGAACACCGCATAGTCGACATCGAGCTCAGCGCACCGGAACGCCACCTCGGCGCCCTCCGAGCGCCCGATCCAGTTGCGCTGCATGGCCTTGACGTTCTCCGGCCAGCGGATGTCGCCGAGGTCGTCGAGCAGTCGATCGGCGTAGTCCGTGATGCGCAGGAACCACTGCTCGAGCTGACGGGCCTCGACGGCCGTGCCGCAGCGCTCGCAGTGTCCGTCGATCACCTGTTCGTTGGCCAGGACGGTCGCGTCGTTGGGGCACCAGTTGACCGCCGCCTCCTTGCGGTAGGCCAGCCCGCGCTCGTAGAGGCGCAGGAAGATCCACTGGGTCCAGCGGTAGTAGGAGGGCTGACTGGTCGCGAACTCGCGCGACCAGTCGATCGATATGCCCCACGAGCGGAACTGACGCTGAAAGGATGCGATGGAGCGCTCGGTCGACTCTCGGGGGTGCTGCCCCGTCTTGATCGCGTGGTTCTCGGCGGGCAGGCCGAACGCGTCGTAGCCCATGGGGTGGAGCACTCGGCGCCCCGTCCGTCGGTGAAAGTGGGCGATCGCGTCCCCCAGGGCGTAGTTCTTGAGATGCCCCATGTGGGGCTCGCCGCTCGGGTAGGGGAGCATCTCGAGCACGTAGGACTTGCGCCGACCGTCGGGCTCGTTCGAGACCTCCCAGGTGCGCTCCCGCGCCCACACGTCCTGCCACCTCGACTCGATCGCACGCGGGTCGTAGCGAGGCTCGGCCATGGCGAGGGGCAGAGTAGCGGCGCGCCCCCGGCGGGGCTCGACGCAACCACGCGGCGCGCGACGAAGTCCCTGCAATTCCGCGTTCAGGCCGTGGAAGCCGCCGCCTACGCGGCGTACCATGGGTCGATGACGGAGGATCCGACGCCTCGGCCACCGCGCGAGGCCGCCGCGGCGTCCGCCCGGGTGGCCGCGATCATCGACGCCGCCGAGGCGGCCGCCGAGCGCGTACGGCTCGAGACCGAAGCGCGGGTGCGCGAGCGCATCGCCGAGGGAGCACGCGCGGGCGAGAACCGCGTCCAGGCCGCCGAGGAAGAGGCACGCGACATCCTCGTCGAGGCGCGCGTGGACGCCGAGCGCGTGCGCTCGCAGGCCGCCGCCGAGGCCGAGAGCGCTCGCGCCGAGGCCGCGTCGGAGGCGCTCTCCATCGTCGCCCGCGCCGAGGAGGAGGCCGCGCGCCAGCGCGAGGAGGCCACAAGCTACGCTGCGGCAACGCGGCAGGAGGTGGATTTCGAGGTGCGCGAACTGCTCGCCGACGCCCGCGAGATCGCCGGGGACGTCCGGGCCGAGGGCACCGAGCTCAGCGACAACCTCCGCGATCTCGGCAACTCCCTGCGCACGAACGCCGAGCGGGTCCTGCGCGACGTCCAGCGCGCCCACGCCGGTCTGACCGCGGCGCTCGACCAGGTGGACGGAGGCATCCGCGCTGCCCCGCTCCCCCCGGCCGAGGTCGGAGAGCTCCCTCAGCCGCCCGTCGAGGCCGAACCCTCGTCGGCGCCCGAGAGCAGCGAGCCGGCACCGCCGCGCCGCTCGCCGGACCTCGAGCCCCCGCCGCCGGACCTCGGCGAAGTCCCCGAGTTCCTTCCCCCGGGGCGCCCGAGCTGAGGTCTCGCACCCAGCGTCTCCGAGCAACCCGCCGGGCGCGGTAAGATGCGCTCGACCGCGCTCCATGGGGCTATAGCTCAGCTGGGAGAGCGTCTGGCTGGCAGCCAGAAGGTCGCCGGTTCGAGCCCGGCTAGCTCCATCGTCTGGCGAAGGGCCGCTCCCCGGGGCGGCTCTTCGCGTCTCGGCGCTAACCGGCCTCCACCGCTCGCGCCGGCACCTCGCCCCAGAGCTGCTCCAGGCGGTAGTACTCGCGCGTCTCCGGCGTGAACACGTGGACGACCACGTCGAGGTAGTCCATGAGGACCCAGCGCGCTTCGGGCAGGCCCTCGACGCGGCGCGGCAGTAGGCCATGATCGCTCTTCATCCCCGCGTGGATGCCGTCGTGGATCGCCTTGGTCTGGCGCTCGGTGTTGCCCGAGCAGACGACGAAGTAGTCCGTGTAGCCGACGACGCCGCGCAGATCGAGCTCGACGAGCTCCGCCGCCTTCTTCTCCGCCGCGTAGGCCGCCACCGCGCGCGCGAGCTCGGCGCCGCTCGGCGCCATCAGGCGAGCGCCTCCCGGTAGAGCCCCTGCGCCTGGATGCGCGCGGCGACGGCGTCGGGGACCAGGTGACGGATTGGCCGGCCGCTCGCCACCCGCCGCCGCACGAGGGAGGAGGAGATGTCGATGCGGGGCATGTCGAAGAACGCCAGCCGCTCCCGTGCTCCCGGCAGCGACTTCACCCGCTCCTCGATCGCCGCGCGCGTGGCGTCACCTCGGGAGGCCACCGCGATTCGCGCGAGGGAGATGACCGTCGCGGGCTCACGCCACTCGGGCAATCCGAGGGCGATGTCGCCGCCGACGATGAACGTCAACTCGTCCTCGGGGTCGCGCTCGTGCACCGCGCGCAGGGTATCCACCGTGTAGGAGCGGCCCGGGCGGTCGAGCTCGAGGCGCGAGACCGAGAGGCACTCGGCGCGCGCCACCGCGAGCTCGCAGAGCGCGAAGCGCTCCGGGGCGCCGGGGTCATCGGGCGCCTCCTTGTGCGGCGGTATCCCCGTCGGCATCAGCACGACCACGTCGAGGTCGAGCTGGGTCCGGGCGTCCTGGGCACACACCAGGTGCCCGAGGTGCGGGGGATTGAACGTGCCGCCGAGGATCCCGACGCGCCGCGGCGCCGGGCGCGGCGCCTCAGCTCCGGACGTGACCGTCGCCCTCGACGAGATACTTGAACGTGCAGAGCTCACGCAGCCCGATCGGACCGCGCGCGTGGAGCTTCTGGGTCGAGTTGCCGATCTCGGCGCCCATCCCGAACTCCCCGCCGTCGGTGAAGCGCGTCGAGGCGTTCACGTACACGCACGCGGCGTCGACTCCGAGCTGGAAGGCCCGGGCGGCCTCGACGTTTCGGGTGACGATCGCCTCGGAGTGGCCGCTGCCGTAGCGGTTGACGTGCTCGATCGCCTCTGCGACCGAGTCGACGACCTTGACCGCCAGCGTGAGGTCGAGGAACTCGGTGGCCCAGTCCGATTCCTCGTCGGCCGCGCGCACCGGCACGCCCTCTGCGAAACCCTCCGCGCGCTCGTCGACGCGCAGCTCCACCCCGGCGTCGGTGAGCGCGCGCAGCGCGCCGGGAAGGAACAGCGGGGCGGAGAGCTCGTGCACGAGCAGCGTCTCGGCGGCGTTGCAGACCCCCGGCCGCTGCGTCTTGGCGTTCAGCACGATCGCTTCGGCCGCCGCAAGGTCGGCGTCCCCGTCGACGTAGACGTGGCAGTTGCCCGAGGCGGCGAAGATGACGGGAACGCTCGCCACGCCCTTGAGCGCGGCCTTGAGTCCCTCACCCCCGCGCGGGATGATCAGGTCGACCACCCCGGTCTGGGTGGCCAGCTCCGCGAGCTCCTCCCGTCCGCCGCCCGCGACGAGCGAGAGCACACCGTCCGGGAGCCCAACGGCGAGCGCGGCGTCGCGGGCCACCGCGGCCAGCACGGCGTTCGAGTTCGCCGCGGAGGAGGACCCGCGCAGGACGATCGCGTTGCCCGACTTCAGACACAGCGCGGCGGCGTCGATCGTCACGTTCGGGCGCGCTTCGTAGACCACCGCGACGACCCCGAGCGGGACTCGGACCTTGCGGACCTCGAGCCCGTTGGGCAGGCGCGAGCCCTCGATCACCTCTCCCACCGGATCGGGCAGGGCGGCGATCTTCCGCACCCCGGCAGCCATGTCGGCCAGCCGACGCCCGTCGAGCGCGAGGCGGTCGAGCAGGGCGGGAGAGAGCTCGGCGGCGCGCCCCGCCTCCACGTCGCGGGCGCTCGCTTCGAGGATCTCGGGGGCGCGGTCCTCGAGGGCCGCGGCGATCGCCTCGAGCGCGGCATCCTTGACTCCGGAGTCGAGCGTCGCGAGCCGGCGCGCGGCGCGCTGGGCCGCACGGCAGGTGTCGGCAACGGACGAGCTCAGAACGGCCATCGGCTCGGCAAGGGTAACGGCCGGGGCGAGGCGCGCGCGATGCTCAGTCGAGCACGAAGTAGTCCCGGTGCACCGCCTCCGCGCTCGCGCGGGGCAGCAGCGCCCGGACCTCGGCGCTCTTGAGCCCCGCGACCCGCCGCAGATCCCCGTCCGAGTAGGTGCTGATTCCCTTGCCCACCGCCCCGTGCGCGCCGAGCACCTGCACCGCGTCGCCCGCGTCGAAGCGGCCCTGGACCTCGACGATCCCGACCGGAAGAAGGCTCGTGCCCGCCTCCCGCAGCGCCCGCGCGGCGCCGTCGTCGATCCTCACCCGACCGCGGGTCGGCTTGGCGTACTTCAGCCAGAGCTTGAAGGAGGAGTAGCGGCCCGGACGGGGAGGGAAGCGCGTGCCCACCGGCTCGCCGGCGGCCGCCGCCCGCAGCGCCCCGGGCCGAAAGCCGCTGCACACCACGGCGGGGATTCCGGCGGCGGTCGCCATCTCGGCGGCGATGACCTTCGAGCGCATTCCGCCCGAGCCGAGCGGCGTCGTGCCCTGGCCGATGTCGAGGCGCTCGAGCACCCCGAAGTCGCTCACCTCGGGAACGAGCTCCGCCGAGGGGTCATCGCGCGGATCGGCGGTGTAGAGGCCTTCGGTCGAGGTCAGCAGCACGAGCCGCTCGGCGCCGAGCAAGATCGCCACCTGAGCGGCGAGGAAGTCGTTGTCGCCGAAGGAGATCTCGTCGGTCGTCGTCGTGTCGTTCTCGTTGATGACCGGGACCACGTGCCAGTCGAGCAGCTTGCGCAGCGTCTGGCGCGCGTTGAGGTAATGGGTGCGCGCACTCAGGTCGAAGAACGTCAGCAGCACCTGAGCGGTGGCCACGCCACGCTCGCCGAGCAGTTCGTCGTAGAGCTGGTAGAGCTGCCCCTGACCGACCGCGCTGGCGGCCTGGAGCTCGTCGGTCGCACGCGGGCGGGCGGGCAGTCCGAGCAGGCGCATGCCGCGCGCGATCGCCCCGCTCGTGACGATGACCGGGTCGCGGCGCTGGGCGTGCAGCGCCGCGGCCTCGTCGCAGATGCGCGCGAGGACGTCGGCGCGCGGCTCGCCACGCTCGTCGGCTACGACGCTCGAACCGAGCTTGATCACCACGGAGCCCACGGGGCGAGGTTAGGGGTCGAGCTCGAACTGCATTCCCCCGAGCTCGACGTCGTCGCCCGGCTGGAAGCCCTGCTCCTCGAGCGCACGGATCACCCCGATCGTGCGCAGCCGGCGCTCGAGGTGGGCCATCGCCTCCTCGTTCTCGACGTCGTAGCGCGCCACGAGTCGGTCGATGCCGGCGCCGATCACCCGAAACGGACCCTCGCCGCTCCGCTCCACCTGGAACGCGCGCCGGTCCACGGGCCGGAAGAGCCTGTGCTCGGCGAGCTCGGGCTCTGAGGCACCGGCGCGCTCGCCTCCGGCCTGGGTGCGAGGCGGCACCCGCGCGAAGAGCTCCTGCCCGAGCTCCTCCATCCCCCTCCCCGTGGCACTCGAGCTGAGGAGCACCGGCACTTCCGCTCCGAGCCGCGCGCGCCACTCCTCGGCGCTCGCCTCGGCGGCCTCCGGCGTCACGAGATCGGCCTTGGAGAGCGCGAGCACGCGCCCCAGCCGGCCCAACCGCGGCTCGTGGGCGGTCAGCTCCTGCTCGACCGTGGCGTGGTTGGCGATCGGATCCGAGCCGTCGAGCGGCGCGAGATCGAGCACGTGCACGAGCAGGCGCGTGCGCTCGACGTGGGCGAGGAAGTCGTGGCCGAGCCCGGCGCCGGCGCTCGCCCCCTCGATCAGCCCGGGGATGTCGGCGACGACGAGCTGGCGCTCGGCCCCCTCGAGCGTGCCGAGCACCGGCTCGAGCGTCGTGAACGGGTAGCCGGCGACCTTCGGCCGCGCGCGGGTCAGCCGGGCGAGCAGCGAGGACTTGCCCGCGTTGGGCAACCCGATGAGGCCCACGTCGGCGAGCAGGCGAAGCTGCAGGGTGAGCCAACCATCCTCCCCGGGCAGTCCGCGCTCGGCGAAGCGCGGAGCCTGGTGCGTGGGACCGGCGAAGCGCTTGTTGCCCCGGCCTCCGGGTCCGGCCCGCGCCACCACGGCGCGCTGCCCGGGCTCGATGAGCTCGAAGCGCGTTCCGTCCTCGAGCACCGCCTCGGTACCGGGGGGAACCGCGATCTCGAGCACCGGTCCGTCGGCGCCGTGGCGCAGGGCGCCCTCCCCGTGCCCTCCCCGCGTCGCCTTGAAGTGCGCCCGCCGTCGGAAGGCCTGGAGGTCGCGCAGGCCGTCGTCGCAGACGAGCACCACGTCGCCGCCGCGACCGCCGTCGCCACCATCGGGACCGCCCTTGGGAACGTGGGCCTCCCGGCGGAAGGAGAGGCAGCCGTCACCGCCGCCGCCGGCCTGCACGTGGATCTTGGCGCGATCATGGAGCATGTGGAGACTGCATCGTCGCATCCCCCCGCGAAAGGACCCCATGGCCGAGGATCCCGTCTTTCTCATCACCGGCGCCTCCTCCGGCATCGGCGCCGCCACCGCGCGCCGGGCCGCCGAGCAGGGCTACCGGCTGGTGCTCGCCGCGCGCTCGGAGGACAAACTCCAGGAGCTCGCCGGCGAGCTGGGCGGTCCCGAGCGGGTGCTCGCCCAGCCCTGCGACGTGACGAGCTTCGAGGAGCAGCAGAAGCTCGTGGCCAGGACGCTCGAGACCTTCGGAGCGCTCGACGTGGCCTTCGCCAACGCGGGCTTCGGGGCGGCGCGCGGCTTCCAGCAGGGCGATCCCGAGCAGTGGCGCGCGATGGTCCTGACCAACGTGCTCGGCGTCGCCTACACGATCCGCGCCACGCTGCCCGCGCTCGAGCAGTCCCGGGGCCACTTCCTGCTCACGAGCTCCGTGGCGGGCCGGCGCCCGTTGCCCGGCTCGCTCTACTCCGCGACGAAGTTCGCGGTGAGCGCGATGGGCGAGGCGCTGCGCCAGGACGTGGGCGGCTCGGGCATCCGCGTGACGCTAATCGCGCCCGGCAAGGTCGACACGCCGTTCTTCGATAGCCCGGTCTCCGACGCGCTCGAGCCCGACGACATCGCCCGCGCGGTGCTCTATGCGGTCACCCAGCCCGCGCATGTCGACGTCAACGAGATCCTCGTGCGTCCGACCGCGCAGGAGGGCTGAGGACCCGCCGGCGCCTGAGCATCCAGGCCACCGCGGGACCGATGCCGAGCGCGAAGGCGAGGGTCCCGATTCCCACCATGCCGCCGAGGGAGAACCCGACGGCGAGCGCGGAGAGCTCGATTCCCGCCCGCACCGCGCCGAGCGGGCGTCCCGTGCGTCGGTGCAGCCCGGTCATCAGGCCGTCGCGCGGGCCAGGCCCGAGCTCGGTGCCGAGGTAGAAGCCGCTGCCCACCGCGACGAGGCCGATGCCCCCCACCAGCTCGACGACGCGCAGCGCGCCGCCCGGGCGCCCGGGGAGCACCGCGAGCGTGGCATCCACGGCGAGACCGACCACCACCGCGTTCAGGATCGTGCCGAGCCCCGGCGCCTGGCGCAGCGGGATCCAGCAGACCAGGACGAGGAAGGAGATCGCGATCGTCGCCTCGCCGACCGAGAGCCCCACCTGCCGCGAGGCGCCCTGCGCGAGCACGGTCCACGGCGAGTTGCCGAGGCCCGCGCCGACCACCGCTCCCTCCCCGGTGCCGAAGAGCCAGAGGCCGAGGAGCAGGACCGCCAGGCGCCCGGGATCGGGGCGCCAGCGCGAGCGCGAGCCCTCAGCGACCGTGGCGGCGGTCAACTCCGCCGCCGAAGCGGCCTACTCGCCGCCGATGGCGACGGGAGCCACCGAGATCACGCGACCGCGCCAGCCCGAAGTGAAGACCACGGTACCCGCGGCCTTGGCGAAGATCGTGTCGTCGCGGCCGATGCCGCAACCCTCCCCGGGCTTGAAGCGGCTGCCGCGCTGTCGCACGATGATCTCGCCGCCCGTCACCGATTGACCGGCGAAGACCTTGACGCCGAGGCGCTGGGCGTTCGAATCACGACCGTTGCGGCTCGACCCGAGCCCCTTCTTATGCGCCATCGTCGGCCTCCGTCTTGGATGCGGCGCGGTCGCGACCGCCCGCAATCTCGGTGATCTGCAACCGGGTGAGGTCCTGCCGGTGGCCCGTGCGCTTCTTGTAGCCCCGCTTGGGCTTGAACTTGAGCACCCGGAGCTTCGGCCCGCGCTCGTGCCCGACCACCCGGGCCGCGACGCTGACGCGCCCGAGCTCCTCGGCGCTCAGGGCGACCTCGTCCTCCCCGTCGCCGCGCACGAGCAGCGGCTGGAGGGCGAGCGTGTCGCCCTCGTCCGCGCGCAGGCGCTCGACGAGCAGGGTTTGCCCCTCCTCGACGCGGTATTGCTTGCCGCCGGTCTTGACGATCGCGTACATGGGATTCACTCGGGAGCGCCGGATTCGGCCGTGGCGCGGGAACGGCGCCGTCCACCTCTGCGGCCACGGCGCCGAGCGCTCGAGTCTATCGCGTCGGCGTCGGGGTCCTCGGAGGCCTCCGGCTCACCGGGCAGGGCCACGAGCGACGCGGTGGCCGCCGTGCGCCCCGCCTCCTCGATTCGCACCAGGCGCTTCTCGCCCACGTGGCGCCCTCCGCCCACCACCGAGACGATGTAGCCGTCGATCTTCGCCACCGCGTCGTCCACCTCGTACATGTGGGGCTCGACGATGTGGACGAGCACCTCTTCGCCCTCGCGGAAGGGCAGCGCCCGATCCTCGACCTCGGCCTGCGTGCCCTCGAGCGTTACCGCGAAGAAGTCGAGTGGCAGCCCCTCGGACCCTTCGAAGTGAAAGAGCTTGCCGGTCTCCTCCTCGAGCGCGCGCAGCATCCGCGCCCCGCCCGAGGTGAACTCGGCGGTGACCCGGGGGTTGATCTTCAGCAGCATCGCCTCCACGCCCGGGCGCGCCTTGGCCTCCTCGCGCAGCTTGCGCTCGAACTCGATCGCGATCGTCTCCTCCGAGCGGATCACGCCTTCGCCGTCGCAGGTCGGGCAGGGCCGGGTCATGATCTCCCGCACGCCGTCGGTTACGTTCTGGCGGGTCATCTCGACCAGCCCGAGCGGCGAGATCTCGACCACGAAGGTCTTGGTGCGGTCCTCGTCCAGGGCGCCGCGCAGCGTCTTCAGCACCGTGTCGCGGTTGCGCGCGCGAGCCATGTCGATGAAGTCGATGACGATGATCCCGCCGATGTCGCGCAGGCGCAGCTGGCGCACCACCTCGTCGGCCGCCTCGAGGTTTGTCTTCGTGATCGTGTCCTCCAGCCGCGCGGCCTTGCCCCGGCCGATGAACGAGCCCGTGTTGACGTCGATGACCGTGAGGGCCTCGGCGTAGTCGATGATCAGGTAGCCGCCGCTCGGCAGGTCGACTCGGCGCGAGAGGGTCGACTGGATCTCGGGCTCGACCCCGAAGCGCTCGAAGAGCGGCTCGGGCTCCTCCCACAGCTCGACGCGCTCAACGAGCTCGGGAGCTGTGCGCGAGAAGAACGAGACGAGACGCTGGTACTGCTTCGGGTCGTCCACCACCGCGCGCTCGAAGTGCTCGGAGAAGATGTCGCGCACGACGCGCACCGAGAGGTCGGCCTCCTGAAAGACCATCGCCGGAGCGGCGGTCTCGGCCACCCGCTTCTGGAGGGTCTCGTTGAGCTTGAAGAGGTAGAGCAGCTCGCGCTCGAAGTCCACGCGCTTGGCCCCGTAGGCGGCGGTGCGGATGATCGCGCCCCCACCGCGCAGGTCGAGCGCCTTGGCCTCCTTGCGCAGCCGGTCGCGCTCCTTGTCCGGGAGCCGGCGGGAAACTCCGACGCCCTCGCCCGAGGGGGTGTAGACCATGTAGCGCCCGGCGACGGTGAGCTCCATCGAGAGCCGTGCGCCCTTGGTCTTCAGCGGGTCCTTGACCACCTGCACGACGATCTCCTCGCTCGGCTTGACGAGGTCGGTGATCTTGGCGCCCTCCTTGCCCGGGCCCCGGCCGCGTCTGACCTGCTCGACTCCGGGAACGACGATCTCGTCGACGTGGAGAAAGCCGTTCTTGTCGAGGCCGATGTCGACGAAGGCGGCCTCCAGACCGGCGAGCGCGTTGTCGACTCGACCCTTGTAGACGTTGCCCACGATCGAGCGGTTGCCGCGGCGCTCGATGTAGAGCTCGGCGACGCGGTAGTCGGCCGTGGGATCGGCGGGCTTGCCTCTACGGCCTCCGCGGGCCGAGCGCGGCTTGTCGGCGACCTTGCCGGTCGCCTCGAGGAGCGCGACGCGGGTCTCGCCCCGGTCGACGCTCACGAGCACTTGTTTCTTCAAGAGGGGTTCCTTGCATGTCAGAGGATGAGGGCCCGGCCCTTGGTGGTGGCAGCGATCCGTCCCTGGACGTGGATCGACTGCAGCAGGCCTAGGCAGATGAAAGTGACGAGCACCGAGGAGCCGCCGAAGCTCATGAGCGGCAGGGGTACGCCGGTGATGGGCATGATCCCGATGGTCATGCCCACGTTGACGAAGACCTGGAACATGAGCATCGCGAGGACGCCACCGGCGATGAGCGCGCCGAACAGGTTCTTGGCCAGGGTGAGGATGCGCAGGATGCGCCAGATGAGCAGCGCGTAGAGCGAGAGCACCACCGCCGCGCCGAGGAAGCCGTAGGTCTCCCCCACCACGGCGAAGACGAAGTCCGTGTGGTGCTCGGGCAGGAAGTTCCCGCCGGTCTGGGTCGCGTGACGCTGCCCCCGGCCGATCTTCTGGCCCGAGCCGATCGCGATCAGCGACTGGTTGATCTGGTAGGTCTGGTTGCCCGGGTCGTGCGAGGGCTTGATGAAGCCGGTGAGCCGCTGCACCTGGTAGGGCTTGAGGACGTGCACCCCGACGGCGGGGGCGGCCACGAGCACGAGTGCGACGGCGATCGCGAACAGGGCGAGCAGCGCGGTGAGGTGCTTCCACCCCGTACCGGCCACGAAGAGCAGCATCAGCGCCACGGCGACGTAGACCAACCCGGTGCCGAGGTCGGGCTGCGCGATCACGAGCATCGCCGGCAGCAGCGCGAGCAGCATGATGCGGGCCGTGGTCTGGCGCTCGCCGAGCCAGCGCGAGCGGTCGACCGCGAAGGCGGCGAGGGCGAGGATGAGGAGCACCTTGCCGAGCTCGGAGGGCTGTACGCGAAAGAACGGAAGGTCGATCCAGCGCCGTGAGCCGCGCGTGGCGCCGGCGATCACGAGCACGAGCAGGTTGGAGCCGACGAGCAGCCCGAAGATGCCGAACTTGAGCTCGCGCAGGCGCGAGTAGTCGATGCGGCTGAGCACCGCGGCGACGACGAGCCCCACGCCGGCGTAGAGCCCCTGACGCTCGACGAAGAAGTACGGGTTGCCGGCGACGTCGTGCCGGGTCGCGCCGTAGATCGTCAGGAGCGAGCACGCCACGAGCCCGAGCGCCGCGAGGATGAGCCAGAGGTCGATCCGCAGGCCGGGCCGCTCGGGCGCCGAGGCCACCTCCTCGAGCCGGCGCGAGGCCGGTTGAATCGCGCTCATCGGGTGTGCGAGGCCCCGGCCACGAACTTCTTGCGGATATGGAACCACTGGGAGAGCATGAGCCGCGCCGCGGGGGCCGCGGCCTGCGCGCCGAAGCCGCCCTTCTCGATGGTGACGGCGATCACGATGGGCCGTGAGGGATCGGGCACGATGCACACATACCACGATTGGTCGGCCTGCCCGCTGTGCTGCGCGGTCCCCGTCTTGCCGTAGACGGGCTTGGGGAAGTCCTTGAAGACGTCGGCCGAGGTGCCGCCCGGCTGCGAGGCGGCGGCGCGTAGGCCGTCGAGGATCGCCTGGCGGTAGCCCGAGTCGATCCGGATCCGCCGCGCCGGCGGGGGCTGGATCTCCTGCAGGACCTTGCCCACCGCGTCCTCCACCTGGAGGCCGATGTGGGGACGCAGCACGCGGCCGCCGTTCTCGATCGCCGAATAGGCCACCGCCATCTGCAGCGGCGTGGCCAGGACGTCCCCCTGGCCGACGGAGAGGTTGACGTTGTCCCCGATCGACCATGGGCGCAGGTCGCTGATCCCGCAGCTCGGGATCCGCTTCTTCTTCTCGCAGCGCTGCTCGAGCTCGTTGCGGTGCGCGCGCCACGCAGGAGAGGGGATGTTGCCGGCGATCTCGCCGGGCACGTCGATACCGGTCGACTGCCCAAGGCCGAAGCGCCCCGCCCAGTCCTGGATCGGGCCGCCGGCGGGACGAGGCGAGTTCATCGCGGCCCCGAGCTTGTAGAAGAAGACGTCGGAGGAGACCTGGAGCGCGCGGCGCAGCGCGACCGGCCCTGCCCCGGCGCCGCCGGCGTCCTGGAAGCGCTGCGCGCCGATCATGACCGAGCCCGGGTCGTCCTGGACGGTGTCGGGGGTGATCGTGCCCGACTGCAGGGCGGCGGTCGCGGTGATCGGCTTGAAGGTGGAGCCCGTTGGATAGCCACCCTGCACGGCCCGGTCGATCTGGGGGAAGTTCGCCGAAGGGCCGAAGATGCGCTTGTAGCGCTCGGGGGAGATCGGCTTGGCGAACACGTTGGGATCGAAGGAGGGCACCGAGCCCATGGCGAGCACCTCGCCGTTGCGCGGGTCGATCGCCGCAAAGGCGCCGGCGTCGGCCGGGTTGCCGTTGCCGTGCGCGGCGGCGATCCCCGCCGCGAGCGCCTTCTGGCCCTCGCGTTGCAGGGCGAGGTCGACGGACAGCCTCAGGGTCTTGCCCTGGCGCGGCGGGTGCTGGCGCAGGTAGCCCTTCGCGTTGCCAAGGGCGTCGACCGACACGCGCGTGGCGCCGTTACGCCCTCGCAGGTAGCGGTCGTAGGCGTACTCGATGCCGGTCTGGCCGACGACGGTCCCCTGGCGCACGCCCCGGAAGTGACGGTACTTCAGCTCCGCGGGGCTCACCTCCCCGACGGTCCCGAAGAGCTGCGCGGCGACGTCGTGGTAGGGGTAGCGGCGCAGGTAGACCGGTTGCACCCGGACGCCGGGGAACTTCTCCTGGTTCTCGAGCAGGTACTCGAAGACCACCCGGGGCACGTCGCCCTTGATAGTGATGTTCGAGTAGGGCAGGGCGTAGTGCTGGCGCGCGACCTCGCACTCGATGGGAATGACCCGCGTGATCCGTTGGCCGGGGACGCGGCAGCGACGGGGGCTCCTGGACTCTCCGAGGAGCACGGCGAGGCGCCGGAAGACCGCGGCCCGGCGCCGGGCGTCGCCGGGGAGCCGCGCGGGCTCCACCTGGATCGCGGTCGAGGTCCGGTTGTCGACAAGGACGGTGCCGTTGCGGTCGACGACCTCCCCCCGCGGGGCCTGTACGACCACGTTGCGCACCCGGTTGTTCTGGGCCTGCGCGAGGTACTGATCGCCCGAGAGCACCTGCAGGAACCACAGGCGGAAGAACACGAGCGCGAAGAGCACGAGCGCGACGCCGCCGAGCATGGCGACGCGCACCGCGAGCTGCGGCGTTATGGGCGGCCTACGGTCCTCGGGAGTCTGGATCACGAGATCATCCGCGGGCCGACGGACGCGAGAGCGGGCTGAGGCCGCCCGTGGTGTAGGTGCGCCGCCGGCGACGGCGCGGATCCTCGGGCAGCGAGGGGCGCACGACGCGGCGCACGATCGCATAGACCGGGAGCGCGAGCAGCGCGCCGACCAGGGTGATGGCGAGGATCTGGCGCACGAGCAGCAACGACACCGGGGCGTCGACCCCGAGGAGGAACTGGAAGACCGAGAATCCGCCGACCGCGATCAGGCTGGCCGCCACGCCGACCCCGAGCGGCACCAACCCGTGCGCAGGATCGCGGAGCTCGCGCAGGCGCCCGGCCCCGTAGCCCACGATGAGCAGGAGCATCGAGGAGACCCCGAGGGTCTGCACGAGCGCGAGGTCGACGAACAGGCCCATGCCGAAGCCCATGAGCGCCCCGGGCAGCGAGCCCGCGAGCAGCCCGACGGACCCCACGATCAAGGGCGAGAGGTCCGCGCTCACCCCGAGCACCGTCACCTGCGAGACCGCGGTGATCTGGAGGATCACCGCGACGAGCCCGAGGCCGGCGAGCCGGAGGGGAAGCTGGCGGGCGTCGCTCACGGCGTCTGCGCGCGCAGGGTCCCGCCTGCGCGACGGGTGAGGATCTGGACGAAGTCGAGATGGCGCAGATCGGCGTCGGGGCGCATGTGCACCTGCTGGGAGAGCGCGAGCTCGCCGGGCACCACGCGGCTCACGGTGCCGACCGGGATGTCGGCGGGAAAGAGCGACTCGAGTCGCCCGGCGCGCGCGCCGGAGGTCACGACGTTGTCGCCGACCGCGACCTTCGAGCGGGGCGGCAGGGTCTGCACGAGCAGGTCGCGCGGATCGCCGACCGAGGGCACGACCACGCCCGGATCGCCCGCCCGGTCGAGCACCTTGACCGAGACGCCGCTCGTGTGGTCGGTGATGAGCGTCACGACCGACGTGCCCGCGGTGACGTCGGTGACCTTCCCCACGAGCCCGTCCCCCGAGACCACGGGCTGGTCCTGGCGCACCCCGTCGTCCGAGCCCTTGTCGACCTCGAGCGTCGCGTACCACAGCGTGGGCGAGCGCCCGATCACCCGCGCGGTCACGGGCGCGGTGCCGGCGAGTCCCTTGGAGCGGTCGAGCCCCACGAGCCTGGAGAGCTGGGCGTTCTCGCTCTGCGCCGCCTGAGCTCCCACCACCTGCTTGCGCAGCACCGCGTTCTGCTTCTCGAGCTGGTCTCGCTGCTTCTTGGCGTGAAGCGTGTCGCCCACCCAACCCGCCAGGTCGCGGACGGGCTTGAGCGCGCGGCTCGCACCCTCCTGGATCGGCGAGAGCGCCTGGATCACCCCGCGCTGGACGGAGTGCAGCGGGCCGGAGCTCCCCTCGGTGAAGTACCCGGTGAGGAGGGCTAGGGAGAGGGCGACGAGCAGTCCGAGGACCGCACGGCGGCGGCGGACCTTCTTGTCGTACACGAGGAAGGAATCTCCAAGGTCGGGAGGCGAAGCCTAGTTGCGGCGGCGCCGACTCCGCGAGTTCTTGTTCGAGCGGTGGATGGCCTCGAACTCCTCGAGTGAGCGTCCCGACCCCACGGCCACGCAGGTGAGGGGCGACTCGGCGAGGTGCGCAGGCATCTGCGTCTCGTGACGCAGGCGCTCATCGAGGCCCTGGAGCAGCGAGCCGCCGCCCGCGAGCATGATCCCGCGGTCCATGATGTCCGACGCGAGCTCGGGCGGTGTGCGATCGAGCGTCTCCCTGACGGCGTCGATGATCTGTGAGACCGGCTCCTCGAGCGCTCCGCGGATCTCCTCCGAGGTGAGCACCACAGTCTTGGGCAGCCCCGAGACCATGTCGCGGCCGCGGATCTCGGCCTGGACCTCCTCGGCCATGTGGAAGGCGGAGCCGATCTCGAGCTTGACCTCCTCGGCGGTCTGCTGGCCGATGAGCAGCTTGTACTCGCGCTTGACGTAGGAGATGATCGCCTCGTCGAGCTCGTCCCCGCCGACCCTGATCGACTGGGAGACGACGATGCCGCCGAGTGAGATCACCGCGACCTCGGAGGTGCCGCCGCCCACGTCCACGACCATCGAGCCGGTCGGCTCTCCCACCGGGAGCCCCGCGCCGATCGCCGCGGCCATCGGCTCCTCGATGAGGTAGGCCTGCCGGGCGCCGGCGCTGAGGCACGCCTCCTCGACCGCACGCTTCTCGACTCCGGTCACGCCCGACGGGACGCACACCACCACGCGGGGGTGGGCCCAGCGATTCTGGTGGACCTTCTGGATGAAGTGGCGGAGCATCTCCTCCGTGACCTCGAAGTCGGCGATGACCCCGTCCTTGAGCGGCCGGATCGCGGCGATCGTGCCCGGAGTCCGACCGAGCATGCGCTTGGCCTCGATGCCCACGGCATGCACCTCGCCGTTGCGCTGGTCCATCGCGACCACGGAGGGCTCGGAGAGGACGATGCCCCGACCGCGCACGTAGACGAGCGTGTTGGCGGTGCCGAGATCAACCGCCATGTCGCGGCCACCGAACCCCGTGAGGTAGCTGAAGAAGCCCATGCGTGATCCCGAAGCGCGGAGCGGTCCCGGCCGAAGTGCCGGGCGGCGCGCACGCCGCGAGCGGGGCCCGTTCCGCGGGGAAGTGTAGCGAACGCCTCGCTCCGTTCGACGCGCGTAACCGAGCGCCAATCCGCGCGGAAATACCGCGAAATCAGCGGGCGGGGGAGTGCGCGAAGAGCAGCTCCGGAACGAGGTCGAACAACGCGGCGACCGGCAGCCCCACCACGCCCAGGTACTCCCCCTCGATCCAGGTGACGAGGGCCGCTCCGCGCCCCTGGACGGCGTAGCCGCCGGCCCGCTCGCGCCACTCTCCCGTGGCGAGGTACCAATCCAGGAACGATCCATCGAGGGAGCGCAGGCAGACGCGCGTGCGCGTCTGCCTGACCCGCTCCCGGCCACGCTCGAGCACGCAGAGACCGCTCAACACCTCGTGGGTCCGCCCGCTCAACGCCGTGAGCGTGGCGCGGGCGCCGGTTTCGTCAGGCGGCTTGCCGTAGATCCGACCGTCGAGCGCCACGAGGGTGTCGCAGCCGACGACGAGACGCTCCGGCCCGACGCGACGCGCGGCGAAGTGGGCCTTGCGCCGGGCGTTCTCGGCCGCCACCTCGCCCGGGTCGCCGTCCGTGAGCTCCCCCACCTCGGCGTGAAGCGCCTCGAACTCCACTCCGAGCTGGGAGAGGATCGCCCGCCGCTGCGGCGAGCGCGAGGCGAGGACGAGCGGCGACGCCGAGGTTCTAGGAGAGCTCAGGAAAGAAGAGGGCGGCCTCACGGGCCGCGGACTCGTTCGCGTCGGAGCCGTGCACCATGTTCTGGCCGACCTCGAGCGCAAGGTCGCCGCGAATGGAGCCCGGCGCGGCCTCGAGCGGGTTCGTCGCGCCGATGACCTGGCGGGCCGCCCGCACCGCCTCGTAGCCCTCGAGCACCATCGCCACGAGCGGACCCGAGGTGATGAAGTCCACGAGCTCGCCGAAGAACGGCTTGCCCTCGTGCTCGGCGTAGTGGCGCTGGGCCTGCTCCCCGGTCATCGTCATATGCCGCAGCGCGACTATGCGCAAGGCCTTGCGCTCGAAGCGGGCGATGATCTCACCGGTCAGCCCGCGGGCGAACGCGTCCGGCTTGACCAGGATGAGGGTCCGGTCCATGTAGAGCTCCTTGGCGGCGTCAGGTGGTCGGCTCGGGGGCGCTCTCGCGCCGGCGGCGACCCGAGCGGCGCGCCGCGGCGGTGACGGGGGCGACCTCCGCCTCGCAGTAGGGACAGACCTTCCACGACGGGTCGAGCGGCTTGGTGCAGTTATGGCACGGGTCCTTGAGCTTGCGCATGCAGCTTGGGCAGCGCAGGAAGTCGCTCTCCACCCCGTAGTCGCAGTGCGGGCAGGTGTGGTAGCCGCTCTGGGAGAGCCGCGCCTCGGCCGCCTGCATTTCGAGATCCCGCTCGCGCACGTCCGCCAGATACTCCGGCGGGCGCACGATGAGGTACACGAGCGTCCCGAGGAAGGGGAAGAGCGAGGCGGCGGTCGCGCACGCGACGATCAACGGGTCGCCGATACGCCGCCGGGCATCGGCGAAGGTCCAATAGATCAAGGAGAGCCAGAGGACCAGCAGGAAGAGGATCAACAGGTTGATGGCCAGGTTGAGGCCGGAGTTGTTGATCCCGAAGACGGCGAGCGTCGACATCTGGCGCGCGAGTGTATCCAGGGCTGCACTCGGAACGGGAAAGTGGCGCGCCCGAGCCCTAGAGAAACAGCCGTCCGAAGAGGTAGCCGAGGCCGAAGAAGACCAGGATCACGACGGCGACGACGACCGCCACGAATCCGATCATCGCCAGGAAGTGGGGGTGCTCGTCGCGGCCCATCGCCGCTCAGACCTGGGCCGCGCCGGCGCCGCTCGGGCGCACGAGATCGGCGACGAGGTAGATCGAGCCCGTGGCCACGACGACGCCGTCGCGCCCGGCGAGCCCTCGCGCGAGGGCCAGCGCGCGCAGCGGGTCGGGCTCCACGTGCAGCGGCGGGGCCTGCGTCCCGCACACCTGCCGGGCCAGGGACTCGAGCGTCCCCGGCGGCAGCGCGCGCGGATTGCCGGCCCGGGTGAGCACGGTCGCGGCACAGCCGGGCAGGAGCTCGCCGAGCATGCCCGCGGCGTCCTTGTCGTCGAGCACGGAGAGCACCGCCACGATCTCCCGGCCGTTCGCGAGCTCGAAGAGCGCGGAGGAGAGCGCCGCCGCGCCGGCCGGGTTGTGGGCGCCGTCGAGCAGCGTCAGCGGGCGAGCGTCGACGGCCTCGAGCCTTCCGGGTATCCGCACGGCCGCCGCGGCGGCTCGCACCGCGCCGAGCTCGAGCTCGCCGATATGCGCCTGCGCCGCGGCGCGCGCGAGCGCGAAGTTCGCGCGCTGGAAGGCGCCCGCCGCGCCGACGGAAGCACCGGGATCGGCCGGAGCCCTCACGAGCGCGGCATCACGTGCGAGCGCCGTGCGGCCCGCCTCCTCGGCGACCTCCGGAGAGAGCGGACCGACGACGAGCGTGCTCTTCTCGCGCACGACGGCCAGCTTCTCCCGCGCGATGTCGAGCAGGGTGGGCCCGAGCCAGCGCGTGTGCTCGAGCCCGACGTTCGTGAGCACGGAAACCGAGGAGGGGATCACGTTTGTCGCGTCGTGGCGGCCGCCGAGTCCGGCCTCGATCACCGCTACCTCGACTCCTTGCTCGGCCAGGGCCAGAAAGGCAGCGGCGGTGATCAGCTCGAACTGGGTGACGCGGTCCTCGGCCGGTCCCGTCCGGTCCACGAGCGCGGCCGCCCGGGCGGTGCGCTGGACGGCGGCCGCGAAGGCGGAAGGCTCGAGGTCGGCGTCGCCCACACGCACGCGCTCGGCCCACGCCAGAAGGTGAGGCGAGAGGTAGGCGCCCGCACGGACGCCGTGCTCGGCCAAGATCGCCGCCGTCATCCGCACCGTCGAGGACTTGCCGTTCGTTCCCACCACGTGGACGGAGGAGAACGAGTCCTGCGGGCGCCCGAGCGCGGAGGTGAGCCGGCGCATGCGATCGAGCCCGAAGCGCATGCCGAAGAGCTCGAGCGAGCCGAGGTGGCGCTCGGCGTCCTCGGGGGTCCACCCGCCGCTCACAGCGCGCTCAACTCCACCTGCAGGCGCGCGACCTTTTCCCGCTCCGCGGAGACGACCTCGGGAGGCGCCTTGGCCACGAAGCGCTCGTTGGCGAGCTTGCGCTCGGCCCGCGCGATGTCCTCGCGCAGCCGGTCGCGCCGGGCGTCCTTGCGACGCTCGGCCGCGCCGAAGTCGACGTCCTCGGTCGCGAGGATGGCGAGCGCGCCCCCCGGCACGGCGATCGAAGCCGACGCCTCGCCCCCGGCTCCGTTCAGCTCCAGGCGCGCGAGGTGCCCGATCTGGGCGGCGAGCCGCTCGTACCCGGAGGCCTCGATCCGCGCGGGTAGGGGCACGCCGGGTCGCGCTCCGACGGAGGCGCGCCAGGCGCGCACCGCCTGCACCGTCGCGATCACGCGACCGACGGCCTCCTCGGCCTCATCCGAGATCCGTTCGGGCGCCGACACGGGCCCGCGGCGCTCGGCGAGCAGGCCCTCGGCTCCGGGTACGTAGGACCAGATCTCCTCCGAGACGAATGGGATGAGGGGATGGGCAAGCGCGAGCGTCTCGGAGAGGACGTGCAGCAGCGTCGCCGCCAGCGCGGCCGGGGGCTCCTCGCCCTCGTAGAGCCGCGGCTTGACGAGCTCGAGGTACCAGTCGCAGAGCTCGTCGTAGACGAACCCGTAGAGCCCGAGCGCGGCGTGCGCGAAGTCGTAGGCCTCGATGCGAGCGCTCAGCTCCGCACGAGCGCGCTCGAGTCGCGAGAGGATCCACTCGTCCTCCACCGTCTCGGGGCGGGGCTCGGCGCGCGCCGCGGGCGGGATGCGCCGGAGCATGAGCCGCGAGGCGTTCCAGAGCTTGTTGGCGAGCTGCTGGCCCTGGCCCACCTTCTCGGCCGAGTAGCGCACGTCCTGAGTCGAGGACATGGCGAGCAGGCCGAAGCGGACCGCGTCGGCGCCATGGGTGGCGATCTCGTCGAGGGGATCGATGCCGGTGCCGAGCGACTTGGACATTCGCCGCCCGTCCGGCGCCTGGATGACCGAATGGACGTAGACGTCCTCGAACGGGACGTCCCCGGCGAACTCGAGGCCCATCATGATCATGCGCGCGACCCACAGGAAGATGATGTCGCGCGCGGTGGAGAGGACGTCGGTCGGGTAGAAGGCGCGGAGCTCGGGCGTCCTCTCGGGCCAGCCGAGCGTGGCGAAGGGCCACAGCGCCGAGGAGAACCAGGTGTCGAGCACGTCGGAGTCGCGGCGCAGCTCTCCGCCGCACGCCCCGCACGAGTCGGGCTCACGCGTGGCCACGTAGGTCTCCTCGCACTCATCGCAGTACCACACGGGGAGCCGGTGTCCCCACCAGAGCTGGCGCGAGATGCACCACGGCCGGATCTCCGCCATCCAGTCGAGGTAGACGCGCCCCCAGCGCTCGGGATGGAAGCGCACGCGCCCGGAGCGCACCGCCTCGATCGCCGGATCGGCGAGCTCGTCCATGCGCATGAACCACTGCAGGGAGATCAGCGGCTCGATGCGCTCCCCCGAGCGGTGCGAGAAGGGCACGACGTGCGGGTAGTCCGTCGCGCCGACGATCCGTCCCTCCTCGCGCAGCGCGCTCACCACCGCCTCGCGCGCCTCGAGCACGGGCAGGCCGGCGAAGCGCTCGCCGGCGGCCGCAGTCATGCGACCGTCCTCGCCGATCACGCTGATCTCCTCGAGGCCGTGACGGCGCCCGATCTCGAAGTCGTTCGGATCGTGCCCGGGGGTGACCTTGAGCGCGCCCGTGCCGAACTCGGGCTTGACGTAGGAGTCGGCGACGACCTTCAGTCTGCGCCCGACGAGCGGCAGGATCACCGTCTCGCCGACGAGCCGCGCGTAGCGCTCGTCGTCGGGGTGCACCGCGATCGCGGTGTCCGCGAGCATCGTCTCCGGCCGGACGGTGGCGATCGTGATCGCCCCGCGACCCGAGGCCAGCGGGTAGTCGATCGAGTAGAGCGTGTCGAGCACCTCGCGCTCCTCGACCTCGAGGTCGGAGATCGCCGAGCGGCTCCCCGGATCCCAGTTGACCATGTAGAGGTCGCGGTAGATCACGCCCTTCTCGTGGAGGCGGACGAAGACCTCGAGCACCGCGCGCGCATAGTCCTCGTCGAGGGTGAAGCGCTCCTCGGCGTAGTCGCACGTCGCGCCCAGGCGCTTGAATTGATCGACGATCGCCCGCCCGTAGCGCTCGCGCCACTCCCACACCCGCTCGACGAACGCCTCGCGACCGACCTCCCCGCGGCTCGTCCCTTCCGACTCGAGCAGGCGCTCCACCTGCTTCTGGGTCGCGATCCCCGCATGGTCGGTGCCGAGGATCCACTTCGTGTTCTGCCCGAGCGCGCGGTGATAGCGCACGAGCACATCCTGCACCGAGCCGTTCAGCGCGTGACCCATGTGCAGGGCGCCCGTGACGTTGGGCGGCGGTATGGCGACGGAGTAGTTCTCCGCCGCGCTGCCGGTGGGCTCGGGGTGATAGAGGCCGGACGCGAGCCAGCGTTCGAGGACGCGCGGCTCGGCCTCGGCCGGGTCGTAGCGCGTGCGGGACTCGAGGTCGGACACGGATTCAGGAGTGTAGGCGCGAGTCATGACTCGATTACATCGCAGATGTGCTATATTGCGACTCTGCGATGATTCTCGCTGGCCAGCTCATCCGCGCCGCGCGCGCCGATGCCGGCGTTACCCAAGCCGATCTCGCCCGGCGCCTGGCAACGACGCAGTCGGCCATCGCCCGGCTCGAGTCCGACCGCTCCGATCCGGGACTCCATCGGCTCGAGCGAGTCCTTCGCGCTACCGGTCACCAGCTCGAAGTCCAAGTGGTTCGCACACCCGTCGGCGTCGACGAGTCACTGATCATCGAGCAACTACGGCGCACTCCGGCCGAGCGGGTGCATCGCTTCGAGCAGGCCTACGCCCTCGCGCGCGAGGTGGCTCTTGCAGGGCAGCGAGCGCGTGGCGACCTGGCCTGAGTTCCGCCCGCGCGCCCTCCTCGAGCGCCTCACGGCCCGGGGCGTCGACTTCGTCGTGGTAGGAGGGTTTGCCGCCATCGCTCACGGCTCGGCCCGGGTCACGCGAGATCTGGACATCTGTTTCGCGACCGACTCCCCCAATCTCGAGGCCCTCGGCGAGGTGCTCGTCGACCTTGGGGCTCGATTGCGCGGCGTGACCGACGACGTGCCCTTTCGACCGGATGCCGCGACGCTGCGGCACATCCGTGTCCTCACGCTCGAGACGATCGATGGCCCGCTCGATGTGCTCGTCGAGCCCGACGGCGCTCCCGCCTACCCCGCTCTGCGGGTGCGTGCGGAGCGGCTCGACATCGGCGGGATGCTCGTCGCGGTCGCCTCGCTCGCGGACATGATCTCCATGAAGCGCGCCGCGGGTCGCCCGCAGGACCTCCTCGATCTCGAGGAGCTCGAAGCGATCGCGCGCCTGCGCGAGCGCTAGGCCGACTCGGCCTCCACCTCGCCCGCGTCGTCCTCGGGCGGCGCGGCCTCGGTCACGAGCGTCGGAGCGCGCCCCTGCTCGATCGTCTCCTTGGTCACCACGCACTTCTTCACGTCGCGGCGGGAGGGCAGCTCGAACTGCACGTCGAGCAGCGTCTCCTCGATGATCGAGCGCAGGCCGCGCGCGCCCGTCTCGCGCTCGAGGGCCTTGTCGGCGACGGAGTGCAGCGCCTCGTCGGCGAAGACGAGGTCGATCCCGTCGAAGGAGAAGAAGCGTTGAAACTGCTTGACGAGCGCGTTGCGCGGCTCGGTGAGGATCTGCATCAGGTCATCGCGCGAGAGCTGGTGCACGGCGGACATCACCGGCAGGCGGCCGATGAACTCCGGGATCAGCCCGTACTGGATGAGATCCTCGGGCAGGCAGCTCTCGAAGACCTCACCGGCGTTGCGCTCGGCCTTGGTCTCGATCGTCGCGCCGAAGCCGACCCCCTGGCGGCCGATCCGTCGCTCGATGACCTTGTCGAGGTTGGCAAACGCGCCACCGCACACGAAGAGCACGTTGGTCGTATCGATCGAGAGGAACTCCTGGTGGGGGTGTTTGCGGCCGCCCTGCGGCGGCACGGAGGCGGTCGTCCCCTCGAGGATCTTCAGCAGCGCCTGCTGGACGCCCTCGCCCGAGACGTCCCGGGTGATCGACGGGTTGTCCGCCTTGCGGGCGATCTTGTCGACCTCGTCGATGTAGATGATCCCGGTCTCGGCCTTCTTGACGTCGTAGTCGGCGGCCTGGATGAGCTTCAAGAGGATGTTCTCGACGTCCTCTCCCACATAGCCGGCCTCGGTCAGCGCGGTGGCGTCGGCGATCGCGAAGGGGACGTTGAGGATCTTGGCGAGCGTCTGGGCGAGCAGCGTCTTCCCGCAGCCGGTCGGGCCGAGCAGCAGGATGTTCGACTTCTGCAGCTCGATGTCGTTGTCTTCGGAGCGCATCATCTGCACGCGCTTGTAGTGGTTGTAGACCGCGACGGACAGCGTGCGCTTGGCCGGGTCCTGCCCGACGACGTACTCGTTGAGAACCTCGCAGATCTCCCGCGGCTTGGGCAGGGCCTCGATGTCGAACGTCGGCGGAGCGGTGAGCTCCTCGTCGATGATCTCGTTGCAGAGATCGATGCACTCGTCGCAGATGTAGACGCCGGGGCCGGCGATGAGCTTCTTGACCTGCCTCTGCGACTTGCCGCAGAAGGAGCACAGAAGCTGTTCGTTCGAGTCGGTCGGTCGGGCCATCGCGTCCTCTCCTCCAAGCGGCCGCGCGGTCAGGCAGCTAGTGCTGCGAGATCACGCGGTCGATGATGCCGTACGCCTTGGCTTCCTCGGAGCTCATGAAGTAGTCACGCTCCGTGTCGCCCTTGACTTCCTCGACCGACTTCTTGGTGTGGAAGGCGATGATCTCGTCGAGCCGGCGGCGGATGTCGATGATCTCGCGCGCATGGATCTCGATGTCGGTCGCCTGACCCTGGAAGCTCGAGGAGACCTGGTGGATGAGGATCTTCGCGTTGGGCAGCGCCATGCGCTTGCCGTCCGCGCCTCCGGACAGGAGCAGCGCGCCCATGGACATCGCGATCCCGACGCAGATCGTCTGCACCTGGGGCTTGATGAACTGCATCGTGTCGTAGATCGCGAGGCCGGCGTACACCGATCCGCCCGGCGAGTTGATGTAGATCGAGATGTCCTTGTCGGGATCCTCGGACTCCAGGTGCAGGAGCTGGGCGACGATCAGGTTGGCGATCTGGTCGTCGACGGGGGTCCCGAGGAAGACGATCCGCTCGTTGAGCAGGCGCGAGTAGATGTCAAACGCGCGCTCCCCGCGGGAGGTCTGCTCTACGACCATCGGTACCAGTGGGCTCATGGTCCTCGCTCTGTTTCGCTTCCCCGGCTCGATTCCTTCCGGCGCGATCCGAGGAGTTGCCCGGCCGGCTGCCGCAAGACTAGCAACGGGGTTCTCCTCTGCTTTCGGCACTCCGGCGGGGAATCTGAAGCGAACGCGACGGCCCGCCGGCGGTCAGGATCCGGGCGTCCAGAGCCCTTCGCCGCGCTCCTTCTCCTCCTCCTCGCCTGGCGTCCAGAGCTCGGCCTTGGCCTGGGCGCGCTCCGGCTCGATCGGCGTGGCGTGCTCGACGATGAAGTCGACGGCCTTTCGCGCAGCGAGATCCTCCTCGAGCGCCTCGGCGCGCCCGGCCTTGCGCAGACGCGCCAGCAGCTTCTCGGGCGAGGTGTCCTCGTGCTCCGCGTTGTGCTCGAGCGCCTGCAGGAGCTCCTGCTCGCTCGGCGTGATCCCCTCGGCCTCGACCACCGCGGCGATCACCGCCTCGCGGCGGAGCGCCTGCTCGGCGTCGGGCCGCGCCTCGGCGAGGATCTCCGCCTCGTCCTTCTGGGAGATCCGCAGGTAGACGTCCTTGGAGATCCCCTGGCGCTCGAGCGTGGTCGCCATCTGCTCCCACATCTCCGTCGCGCGAGCGTCGACGAGCGCCTCGGGCACCTCGACGGTGGCCTGCGCGGCCGCGGCGTCGACCACGCCCTCGCGGAACTCCACTTCGATCGCCTCGCGGTCGTGCTCCTCGAGCTTTGCGCGGATGTCCTCCCGGAGCTCGGCGATGGTGTCCAAGCCGGCGGCGTCCGAGGCGAAGTCATCGTCGAGGTCGGGGAGGGTCTTGCCCCGCACCTCCTTGACCGAGACCGCGAAGCTCGCGCTCTTGCCGGCGAGCTCGGCGGCGCCGTAGTCCGGGGGGAAGGTGACCTCGATCGTGCGCTCCTCCCCCGCGCTCGCCCCCGTGAGCTGCTCCTCGAAGCCCGGGATCAGGCGACCCGAGCCGAGCTCGACGAGCTGGTCGCGGCCCTCTCCCCCCTCGAAGGGCTCCTCCTCCATCGAGCCGACGTAGTCGACGACGAGGAAGTCGCCCGTCTCGGCGGGACGCTCGACCGTCTCCAGCCGCGCGAGGCGCTCGCGCAGGGACTCGAGCTCGCTCTCCACGCGCTCCTCGGGCACCTCGGGTCCGCGACGGGCGACCTCGAGCCCCTGGTAGGTGCCGAGAAGAGCGGTGGGCCGCACGCCGATCTCGATGGAGAACTTGAGCGGCTCGCCCTCCGCGGGAAGCTCTCCCATGTCGAGCCGCGGATCTCCGACGGGGACGATGCCCGCCTCGCCGATCGCGGCGATGTACCACGAGCCGAGCGACTCGCGCACGGCCTCGTCGAGCACGGCCTCGCGCCCCACGCGGCGCAGGACGACCGTGGCGGGGACCTTGCCCTTGCGGAAGCCGGGAATGCGCATCTCACGACCGAGCGCGCGCGCCGCCTGGTCGAGGCGACGTTCCACCTCGGCGGCGTCCACCTCGGCCTCCACGCGCACGCGCGACTCGGGCAGCTCGGTCAGCTCGGTCTTCACCGCGGTTTCGGGCACGAGGGGGACGATACCGTCCCTGGGGTGCTCACCCGGCTCGCGGCACGGCTGCTCACCGGCCCCGTGGGGCACCTGGCCGCCGCCCTGATCGACTGGGGGCGCGTGCTCGGCAAGGTGCTGTGGGCGCGGGCGCGCCGGCGAGGAGTGCAGTGGTGAGCGCGCCCGCGCGCTCAGAAGAGGATCTCGACCGGGTCGCCTTCCGCCACCCGGCCCGGACCGAGCGGCCGGGCGTTCAGGCCGAAAAGGGTCTCTCGCTCGCGCGCGAGACAGCGCAGCAGTTCCGCCCACTTCTCGGTGGAGTCGGGGTGGCGCGTGGGGATCACGCACCGCGTGCACGGATGCAGCAGCTCGAGCTCGACCTCCCCGACGCGCGCCCGGGCGCCGGTCAGCTCCTCCTCGGCGAACGCGTCGAGGCTCTCCATCTCGACGTGGAGGTTGGGCCGAAAGCGGCGCAGATCGATCGCGTGCCCGAGCAGGCCTTCGAGCGCGCGCCGCGAAGCCTCGAAGGTGATGAGCACCGAATCCGGCAGATCGGGCTGGCCTCTGACGTCGCGGCGCACCGCGACGCGGCGGCCGAGATCCTCACTCAGGGCGCTGGCCAGGGCGGGATCGTCCGAGGAGAAGCTCCGGCCGTCGGGCGCCCGGACGGTCGAGGGCGGCGACGCCTCGACAGCGACGCCATCGTCCGGTAGACTCGCGTACGCCGCTGACCAGAGGAGCATGCGCGGGGCTTCCCGCGCGGTCAGCCTACGCAGTGTCGTTCCGTCGGGACGTAGCTCGAAGAGCGCGTCCGTGCGGTCTCCGGCGAAGCCACGGCCGTCCAGCCGGCTCGCCGCGACCCGCTCGCCGGCGAGGGACTTCACGGGCCAGCGGCGCAGTTCTGAGACGCGCCCGCGCACGGCGTCGGGGACATTCGGCGCCACCGCGGGCCGGCGCCCCTCACTGATTGACCTCGCAACCATCTTCAGATACAATTCCTAGTAATGAAGTCGGCATTGAGCAAAGCACCCACCATGGACACCTTGACCAACCCCCCCGTCGCCGAGCCGGCGACCCCCGAATACGATACGAGCCTCGATTCGCTTCAACTCCTCATGAACGAGGCGCGGCGCTACCGCCTGCTCACCCCGGCGGAGGAGATCGAGCTCGCCAAGCGCATCGAGCGCGGCGACCTCTCTGCCAAGGAGCGGATGGTCAACTCGAACCTGCGCCTCGTGGTCTCCCTCGCGCGCCGCTACCAGGGCCAGGGGCTCTCGATGGGCGACCTCGTCCAGGAGGGCACGCTCGGGTTGATCCGCGCCGTCGAGAAGTTCGACTGGCGCAAGGGGTTCCGCTTTTCGACCTACGCGACGCTGTGGATCCGCCAGGCGATCCAGCGCGGCCTGGAGAACACCGGCCGCACGATCCGCCTGCCCGTCAACGTCGGCCAGCGGGCCCGTAAGGTCGCGCGCATCCAGCGCGAGCTCACGGCACGCCTGGGGCGCGAGCCCACGGAGATCGAGGTCGCCGAGGCCGCCGAGCTCACTCCCGAGGACGTCGCCGAAGTCCGCAAGGCCGACCGGGCGCCGACCAGCCTCGACGCGCCGATCGGGGAGGACGGCGAGACCGCGTTCGGAGCCCTCATCCCGGCCGAGCAGGCCGAGCTCGACGACCAGGTGGCCGACACGCTGCGCTCGGAGACCCTGCGCGCGGCGATCGCCGAGCTGCCCGAGCGCGAGCGGACGGTGATCGAGCTGCGCTTCGGCACGGCCGACGAGGAGCCGCACTCGCTGAGCCAGGCGGGTCGACGGCTCGGCCTGACCTCCGAGCGGGCGCGCCAGCTCGAGGAGCAGGCGCTCTCGCGTCTGGCCCGCCGGCCCGAGCTCGCCGGTCTGCGCGAAGCTGCCTGAGTAGCTTTGCGCAGCGCCGCGCGGATTGCGCGCGGCGCCGTTCCTCAGCGCACGGCGATCCGCACAGACTCCCCCGGCGCTCCGCGCGGGAAGATGTCGTAGTTGCCGCCGAAGCGCGCGTGGACCCGCAGAAGCCCGTAGCGGGCGGGACGGCGAAAGCGCACGGCGATGCGATAGCCGCACTGCCCGTCCAGGCGCGGATGGCGCACGGCCACCGTCCGTCCCCGAGAGAGGAAGGTGACGGCCACGACGCCCCGGCACGCGCGCGCGGGAGCAACGCCCGCGGGCAGGACGAGCCGTCCGCTCGTCGTGAAGTCCACCGGCGCCCGGGTCGCCCGCCGGGGCGAGGTGTGCGAGCTCAGGAACGGTGCCCGGAACGGACCCGTGCGCAGCACGCCGTCGTTGCCCGCCGTCGTCCCTCCGCGGCTCGTGGCCACGAGGCGGAAGTGGTACGTCGTGCGCGAGGCCAGACCGGTGAGGGCCGCGGTCACCAGGCGACCGCTGGTGCCGGCGGGCAGCGTCGTCGCGAAGGTCTGGAAGCCGTAGAACGGGGTGAGCCCGAACTGAAACGAATAGCTCGTCGCCTGGCCCTTCGGGTCGACGAACCCCGCGACGCTCGCCCCGTGGCGGTTGAGGTCGAAGGCCGGACCGGTGGCGGCACCCGGTGGGGGCGGAGGCGGCGGGGGCGGGGAGCCCGTGGTCTTGAACGTGCGGTCGGCGCTGGCCGACGCGCCGCTCGAGCTCGTGGCCACGATCCTGAAGTGGTAGACCGTTCCCGAGGTCAGCTTGGAGATCGCCGCCGACACGGCGACGGGCGTCGTGCCGGAGCCCGCCGAGCTCAGGGGAGTCTGCGCCCCGTAGCGCGTCGAGGTGCCGTACTGGAAGACGTAGCGGGTGCTGCGGCCGTTGGGATCGACGGTGCCGTGCAACGTGGCGCTCGTGCGAGCGACGCCGGTCGGCGCGCCGGTCGCGACGGTCGGGGATGAGGCCGCTTGCGCCGCGGCCGGCGACAGGGCTCCAGCGGTCAAAGCCAGCGTGGTGAGCGTTCGCAGTCGCAAGTGAGCAACCTCCGGGTCGGCGCTTCGATGTCCCCTCACCGCCCCGGGACACGGTGCCGACGGAAGAGTTGCGCGCCCCGGCCCGCCGCCGCCTAGGTTCCCGTTAGGGCGCAGCGAGAACAGCGGCCCGTGAGCAGGACGTCGGTGCTCTCGGCGTCGAAGCCGGCGCGGCGCGCGGCTCCGAGCAGCGGCGAGGTGTCGACCGGACCGTCGAGGTCCTGCACCTCCCCGCAATGCCGACAGACGGCGTGATGGTGAGGCTTGGTGCGAGCGTCGTAGAGGGTGGCGCCCACCCCGGTCCCGACCCTCCGGGCGAGCCCGAGCTCGACGAGCAGGTCCAGCGTGGCGTAGATCGTCGGCAAGGACGTGCCGGGGAGGTCCTCGACGACGGCCTCGTGCACCGCCTCGGCGCTCAGGTGCGTCTGGCGCTCTCGGAGGACGCGGTGGATGACCAGTCGCTGCGAGGTGACCCTCTGTCCACGCGCGCGCAGCAGGGAGATCAGGCGGTCGTCGTGGGAGAGCGTGGTCATGAGAGCCGAAGCGGTTAGGTCGACCTTATTCTAACATAGATGTTATAGTTAGATCGATGGCAGAAGCGCTGACCCGGTTCATGGCGATCGACGAGCGCGCGTTCGTCTTGCGCTACGTGCAGCCGGGCCTCGTCGGCCTGATCGACGGGACTCTCTCGACCCTGGCGCCGATCTTCGCCGCCGCGCTGCTCTCGGGATCGCATGCCGCGCTCTTCGTCGGCCTGGCCACCGCGCTCGGAGCGGGCATCAGCATGGGCTTCTCCGAGGCGCTCTCCGACGACGGCAGCCAGACCGGTCGCGGCTCGGCGTTCGCGCGCGGAGGCGTGACGGGAGCCATGACCACGTTCGGCGGCGTCCTGCACTCGCTCCCGTTCCTCATCCCCCAGGTCCACACGGCCCTGGTCGTCGCGGGCGTCGTCGTCGCGGTCGAGCTCATCACGATCTCGCTGATCCGCAAGCGCTTCCTCGCCGTCTCGCTGCGCACGAGCCTCCTCCAGGTCGCCCTCGGCGGCGCGCTGATCGTGGCCGTGGGCGTGCTGCTCGGCAGCGCCTGAGCAAAGCGTCCAAGCCCTGGCCGGGCCGGTCCTCCCTCAGCGCGAGGTACGGGCCGCCATCGGGCACTCACGCCCCGACGGCTACGAATAGCTGGTGCAAGCGCCCAAGCTTCCTCGACCGAGAGGCCGGCGTCGGCCGGGAGTCCGCGAAGCGTGCCGCGCTTCAGCTCGCGATGGAGCGGCACAGTGAGGGCGTTGGGATGAGTCCGTCGATGAAGTGGAAGGTCGTTCAGCCGTCCATCTTGATCGACGGCCGGGCGGCGATCTCGGCCGGGCCTTCGGGGCGGTGCAGGCCATCGGCGATGATCGCGGCTCCAGCACTGCGCCGGCATCCACGGGCTGCCGTTGGCGAGATCGGGTCGAAGCGCCGTTATCCGGGCTCGGGAGCTTGCCGTCCCGCCCCGAGGAGGGGATACAGGCGGAGGGCGGTGTCGAGTTCGGTGCGCGGAGCTGCTGTGACCCTGCGGATGCGTCGTAGGCGGTTTGAGACGGTCCGGGGTGTGACCCCGAGCATGTTGGCGGCTACGGTTGCGTTGCCATCGGCCGCGAGGAGCGCTCGGAGAGTGCCTCGCAGTGCGGTTTCCTCTGGTGCAACGAGCGGCCCGAGCGTCACGGTGAGAAAATCGCGCGTCTCGTCTTCGTTGGCGAGGAGCAGACCACACAGAGCCACGTCTGCATAGCGAGCGATTGTTCCTGGAGGGCTGAGCCGAGCGACGCGCCAGGCTACTTGCGCTTGCTGCAGTGAGGTGCGAAACCCTGCGGCGCCTTGACCCTCTTCTCCGACGCCGATTCGGGTGTCCTCCCACTCGTTTCCGAGTTGGCTTAGGGAAGCCGAGCCGCTCAGCCATGCCCACGTCGTTTGGGCCTCGGTTGCGATCGTCAGCAGCTCTATCTCTGCGGCTCGTGCGAGGGTGCTGAGGATCTCGACTACGTGCGGTCCGTCGCTGACGAGCGCGATGTGCGCCCGATCCAAGTCCCAGTTCAGATCCTCCGCGATTGGCTCGTGGCCTGCGACGAGTGCACGGATTGCTCGCGCCTGGCTCTCGCGCCTACCTTGAAGCTCGCGTGCGTAGGCCTGCTCCACCCAGCGCGAGCACCGGTCGGCGTATGAGAACAGGAACTCGGCTCCGAGTTCGAGCAGCCGCCGGCGTAGTCGTGGCGCTGGCGAAAGGCGTTCGACGGCATCGAGCCAAGCTGTCCACTGCGCGGCGTGCCCGGTGCGATAGCACTGAAGCGCTGCCCAGAGGGGAAAGCCCATCGCCACAGCCATCCGAGCCGATGTCGTGACCTCGGCTGGGCACGCAACGGGGATCATCATTCCTTCGCGCATGGCTCGCAGCTCCGCTCCGATGTCTTGACGAGCGTTTGCGAGTGCCGCGTCGCGAAGTTCGGGCCGGGCCCAGGGCGCCATCTCGGGCTCTTCCCACAGCCGATCCAGAAAATCGTCCACGATCTCATCCAGCCGCCTGGTCATCTCCACGGCAATCACGGCAAGCGCGGATTCTTCTTCCGGATTCCGGAAAGCACCAGGACGCGGAGTGGCGGTGTCGAGCATAGACACGGCTGTGAGTTTGACAGAGACTGTTAGCCGATGCCGCTCGCCGACGTCTTCACTACCGGAGTCTTCGTCGGCCTAGCTGCGATCTTCTTCGCGTTCATCGCCCTAGTAGGGCTGTGGGTGCCGCGGCGCACGAGCGACATCACCGATAAGAAGGCTCAGCGCGCGTGGGGCGAGATGTCGCGCATCGAAGAGCGCGACGTACCGGCGATGGTCGAAGCGCAGAACCGATACCGGCGCCGACGAGCGGCGTCCACTCGCAGCGAGAGCGAAGTTCGCTCAGCGGTCGCGGAGGAGCAACTCGATCGCCTTGACTCGGAGAACGCGCGGTTGCACGTGGAGCGGTCAGGACAGGCGACCGAGGAAGCCGGCCACTGATGGATGGGATGACGCGCAAGCGGTTTTTGGCGGCCTCAGCGACGTCCGTCGCCGCCGCGACAGCAGGGCCCAATCTCCTCAGTGCGCTCGCCGCAGAGCACCGCGCGCAACCAGGGCACGGCGTGTGTTTGAATCGTCTTCTTCCCAATGCTCAGCAGATCGCGGCTCGTGGCGGAGATCCCGCCGATCTCGGGGTCCTCGAGTGCGCCGCCCTCTTGCAGAGCCGTCTCCTCTCGAGTGGGGAACTCACGCAGGCGTGTCTGCGCCGGATTGATCAGCGCGATTCATCAGTCAATGGCTGGGTCCGTGTGTATCGGAAGAGGGCCGCTCGCTCCAGCAAAGGCGCTGATTACCGGCTCGGCGCGCGGGCCCACGGGCGCCATCGTGACATCTCGCTTCTGACCGGCATCCCGATCGGGGTGAAGGACATCTACGCCGTGGCGGGTCTGCCGCTCACGGCGAGCTCGCGTGTCCTTCTCGGCAACCAGCCCGCGGCGCACTCTGCGGTGTGGAGACAACTCGGACGTTCGGGCATGGTCCTTCTGGGCCACACCCATACGCATGAGTTCGCCGCCGGAAACTTCACGCCGCAATCGGCAAATCCTTGGGACACCAGTCGTACCCCGGGCGGCTCAACGGGGGGCGGGGCGATCGCACTCGCCTCCCGAATGGTCCCGGCAGCCGTCGGCTCGGACACGCTCGGCAGCCTGCGCATCCCCGCCAGCCTCTGCGGGCTGACCGCGCTGAAGCCAACCCGTGGGCTCGTAAGCCTCGTCGGCGTGATCCCGCTCGCCTCATCTTTCGATCACGCGGGACCGATCGCTCGCAGCGCGGCCGATACAGCGTTGCTGCTCTCCCACATGGTCCCAGCTTCTCGCCAACGAAACGTAGGACGCCAGCACTCCTGCCTAGAAGGCACCTACCTCCGGCGCCCGGCAAGAGGACAAAGGCCTCTCAGCGGAGTCAGGATCGGGATTCCCGACCAAGTGTTCGGAGGTCTAGAACCGACTGCAGCAATCGCCGCGCTCGTTGAAAGATTCGGCGCGGAGCTCGAGCGGCTCGGGGCTCAACGTGTGCCATTTCGCGCTCCCCGATCACCGGCAGACAACCTCTCGACCCCAGCCGGTTTCGAGTTCTTCAGCACCGTTCCGGGCGCCGAGATTGACAGCTACCACCGACGGTACTTCCCGCAACGAAGCGCCGAGTACACACCCGACGTCGCCGAGCTGCTCACCTTCCTCCGCGCCGCTAACACCCCAGCTCGAGACCCCGGTCCCGGTCAAGCCGTTGTGGCGAACCTAAGTCGACAGTGGAAAGAGACATTCACCCACAAGCGGCTGCATGCCGTTCTTCAGCCAGCAGCCCTCATCGAAACTCCGAGCCGTCAAGAGGCGAGCGCCAGAACACAAGCGATCGGAGATCCCATGGTCGTCTGGGACTACATCGGCTTCCCAGTGCTCTGCCTACCGGCCG